>ERZ791930.8-NODE-8-length-257801-cov-14.948255_pt1 | contig 257801 bp, 233 predicted proteins | sample MGYA00510128_ERZ791930 | MGnify/ENA primary metagenome ERZ791930 (study PRJEB30046, sample SAMN00792057) | human gut metagenome | study: EMG produced TPA metagenomics assembly of the A metagenome-wide association study of gut microbiota in type 2... | reverse complement strand
GGATACGGATGTATAAGATATATTTAATGTGCAGTTTTGAAGGAGCAATCCTTTACTTATAGTAATCTATAAGAATGGCCTGGTGGCTCAGCTGGTTAGAGCGCCGCCCTGTCACGGCGGAGGTCGTGGGTTCGAACCCCATCCGGGTCGTTTACAATTATATATTGTAGGTATTTGATATGGGATCTTAGCTCAGCTGGGAGAGCATCTGCCTTACAAGCAGAGGGTCACAGGTTCGAGCCCTGTAGGTCCCATTTATATGCCGACATGGCTCAATGGCAGAGCAGCTGATTTGTAATCAGCAGGTTGTTGGTTCGACTCCGACTGTCGGCTTTTTATTAACAATAATATCTTGGTTGGAAGGCTAGGGTTATTGTTAATTTAATTTTATATGGGTGGATTCCCGAGTGGCCAAAGGGGACAGACTGTAAATCTGCTGGCACTGCCTTCGAAGGTTCGAATCCTTCTCCGCCCATTTGATGAATAATCTTCATCATATATGAATACAATAGTTATAGATGACGCGGGGTAGAGCAGCTCGGAAGCTCGTCGGGCTCATAACCCGAAGGTCACAGGTTCAAATCCTGTCCCCGCTACTTTGCCTAGATAGCTCAGTCGGTAGAGCAGAGGACTGAAAATCCTCGTGTCACTGGTTCGATTCCGGTTCTAGGCACTTATTTATACCATAGGTATTACGTTATGTAGTATCTATGGTTTTTTTGTATCCCAATAATAAATAACAGTAAATAAAAGATGAGAGTGTAACAATGAATTGGAATGAAGATAAGAGTATAAAGATGAATTTAGATAAAACAGGAAAATCGGATAAAACAGAAACTACAAATAAGGATATTAAATATGATGATATATTATTGAATGGCAATGCAGGAACTACAAATAAAAATTCAGACATTAAACCGAATGTTAAATATAATGATATATTGTCTAAGTTAGATAAATATAAAGATGAAAATATAGTACCTATGCATATGCCGGGGGCTAAGAGAAATAAAGAATTAATTGAGTTATATATGGGTGATATGGGAAATCCATATGAGAAAGATATAACGGAGATTAATGGTTTTGATAATATGCACAATGCCGAAACTATTATTAAAGATGCGTTTGATGAGGCGGCGGAGCTTTATGGAGCTGATGAGAGCTGGTATCTGGTAAATGGAAGTACTGCAGGTAATATGTCGGCTATATGCGGAGTTACCCATAAAAATGATGTTGTTATAATGGCAAGAAACTGTCATATATCAGTGTATAATGCAGTTATCCTCAATGAACTGAATCCTGTGTATATTTATCCAGAATATGATGAGGAATATGGGTATTATAAGGGGATAACATTAAAAGAAATTAAGGTCATTGTGGATAAATACAGCTCAGACCATGACAGAAATGATATTAAAGCCGTGATACTTACATCACCAACTTATGAGGGAAATGTATCTGATATTAAATCAATAGCAGAGTATCTTCATCAATATAATATTCCATTGATTGTTGATGAGGCTCATGGTGCACATTTTAATTTCTCAGAAAGCTTTCCTCAGTCAGCAGTTAAGAGTGGGGCTGATGTAGTAATTAACAGTGTGCATAAGACCCTTCCATCACTTACACAGACAGCGATTATGCATATTAATTATGGAATAGTTGATGTAGAACGCATAAGAAGGTATTGGAATATATACCAGTCGACAAGCCCATCGTATATATTAATGTCTTCCATAGCAAGAAGCTTAAGCATTGTTAAGAATGACGGTGATAAATTATTTGCTGAATATGTTGATAAGCTCACTATTTTAAGAAATGGATTGTCAGAATTAAAGCACATCAGGTTAATAAATACAGACGACATATCAAAGCTTGTATTAGGATATAAAGATGCAAAATGGTTATATGACACTCTATTTTATAAATATAAAATCCAGCTTGAAATGTCATCTATAAAATATGTAATAGCGATGACATCAATATTTGACTCGCAGGAGTATTATGATAGATTTCTTGCGGCATTAAAAGAGATAGACGAAGAATTAGATAATAGAGTTCTTGCGGCATTAAAGGAGATAGACGAAGAAATAGATGAGAGTATCAGTAAATATGATAGGGAAGATATACTAAATTCAAAAGTAGACAAGGATTTAGATAATAGATTTAATAGCATACATAATGGTGAGGCAGACAATAGATTAAATTATAGTTCAATTAATAATCAGGATAATGGTAATAAGGTAAATATTGCTGATTTCAGGGATGAGCAGACTTTAACGATTGCGGAAGCATTTAACAGGCGGGATTTATCAGGTTGTGATGAAATTCAGATGAATAATGAGAAGATATATGGTAAGATAAGTGGAGAGTCAGTGTATGTATATCCACCGGGAATACCGATATTGTGTCCGGGAGAGGTTATTACACGAAAGATTATTGCAATACTTGAGGCGGCCGGTGAGGCAGGTCTGGAGGTTGTAGGTGTAAAAGAAGGAGCTTTGTTATGCCTGAGATAGCATTTTTAATGGGAAAAAGTTCAAGTGGTAAAGATAATATATTTAAGGCTTTAGTTGGTGATAAGGAGCTAAATCTTAAGACTGTTATTATGTATACAACAAGACCTATGAGAGCTGGAGAAAAAGAAGGTGTAGAGTATTATTATGTAGATAATGAGAAGGCATTGGAGCTTGAAGCGGCTGATAAAGTAATAGAAATGAGGACATATAACACGGTATATGGTGAATGGAAATATTTTACAGTTGATGATGGTCAGATTAGGCTTGGAAGCGGTGATAAGTATATTGTCATAGGTACTATTGAGGCTTACAATAAATTTTGCGCATACTTTGGAAAAGAAGCAATATTACCGATATATATAGAAGTCGATGATGGAATAAGGCTTATGAGAGCTATCAACAGGGAACAGAAGCAGGAAGTACCACAGTATGAGGAAATGTGCAGGCGTTTTCTTGCAGACAGTAAAGATTTCTCGGAGGAAAAGATTAAGGAAGCCGGAATTAATCAGAGATTTAGCAACGATGGAACAATAGAGGATTGTATAAGGGACATCAAAGAGGCAATTAAACAGCAGCTTTTATAAATGCAGTAAGAGTGAGTTGGCTTGAATTGTATTAATGATATTTATATGATACAATTACATGATGGTGGACACGAAAGAGAGTAAAGTTATGGATATAAAGATTAATGATATACAGACATCATCTTCAGTTCAGCAGGTGAAGAATACAGAGAGTACGGACAGTAGTTTTAAGTTTACTCTTATTAGTAATATAGAAGAAAAGGATCTTCAGGAAAAGCTTGGCAGTATGATGGAACAGATTACTGAGCAGGGCGAGAAGATTGCAAAGCATATGGATATTAAGGATATGCGAAAGTACAGGGAGCTTGTTAAGGGATTTCTTAACGAGGTTGTTAACCGTTCCCATAAGTTCTCAAGAGAGAACTTTCTTGATAGACGAGGCAGACACAGAGTATATGGTATTGTTAAACTTGTGGATAAGAATCTTGATGAGCTGGCAGGAGAACTTGTTAAAGAAGAGAAAAATCATCTTGAGATTGTAGGAAGAATTGATGATATCAGGGGTTTATTGCTTGATATATCAGCATAAGATTGGAGTATATAATGAGCACATTTTCAGATATTTATGGATACGATACAATTAAAGAGCATTTACAGAACGCAATTAAATTAGATAAGGTATCACACGCTTACATTATCAATGGAGGGCTTGGTGCTGGAAAGAAGATGATTGCCAAGATATTTGCAAAAGCATTACAGTGTGAGGCAGAAGGCGATAATAAGCCTTGTAATAAATGTCATTCCTGTATACAGACAGAGTCAGGCAATCAGCCTGATATAATATGGGTACGACACGAGAAGCCTGCAAGTATAGGTGTAGATGATGTAAGAGATCAGATAATATCAGATATGCTTATTAAACCATACTCAAGCCGTTATAAGATATACATTATAGATGAGGCTGAGAAGCTTACAGTGCAGGCACAGAATGCACTTCTTAAGACTATAGAAGAGCCACCAGCGTATGGTATTGTTATATTTCTTACGACTAACTCAGACATTTTCTTACAGACTATTATATCAAGATGTGTGCTTCTTGATTTAAAGCCATTAAAGGAAAGCGTAGTTATGGATTATCTTAAGGATAACTATGACGTGTCAGAATATGAACGTAAGTTTGCGGCTGATTTTGCACAGGGTAAGATTGGACGTGCTAAGACTATTATAGAAAGTACGGAATTCGCACATTTAAAGAATGATGTTATGCACGTTATCAAGAATGTGAAGGATATGACGGCGGCAGACATAATGGCAGTTGTTAAAGATGTGACTAATTACAAGCTTACAATAGACGATTATCTTGATCTTATGGCTATGTGGTTCAGGGACGTGCTTATGTTTAAGAGTACCAATGATACGAATTATCTAATATTTAGTGATGAGATTTCGCTTATCAAATCGCAGGCTGAGGTTATGTCATACGAAGGAATTCAGGATATACTTAATTCTATAGATAAAGTAAAGGTAAGACTTAAGGCCAATGTTAATTTTGACTTATGCATAGAACTTCTTATTATGGCTATGAAAGAGGATATGTAGGCAGTTAGTGAATAATTGGCTGATGTTAGGAATTAATATTTGGCAGGATTGGAGATTAAAAATAGATGACTAAAGTTGTTGGTGTTAGATTCAGGCAGGTGGGCAAAATATATTTCTTTGCACCGGGACAGTATAATGTTGAGGTTGGTCAGCACGTTATTGTTGAAACAGCAAGAGGAATTGAGTATGGCCACGTTGTTCTTGGTGAAAGAGAGGTTGAGGATTCAGCAGTTGTACAGCCGCTTAAGGCTATTATCAGAATATCGACACCTGATGATGATGAAAGGGAAGCTAAGAACAGGGAAAAGGAAAAAGAAGCGTATAAGATATGTCTTGAGAAGATTAAGAAGCATAATCTTGAAATGAAGCTTATAAAGGTTGAGTATACATTTGACAATAATAAAGTATTGTTCTACTTTACAGCGGATGGAAGAATTGATTTCAGAGAGCTTGTAAAGGATCTGGCAGCAGTATTTAAGACAAGAATTGAACTTCGTCAGATTGGTGTAAGAGATGAAACTAAGATATTAGGCGGAATTGGTTCTTGTGGAAGACCATTGTGCTGTGCAACATATATGCCAGAGTTCATACCAGTGTCAATTAAGATGGCAAAGGAACAGAATTTATCGCTTAATCCATCAAAGATATCGGGTGTGTGTGGAAGACTTATGTGCTGTCTTAAGAATGAGCAGGAAACTTACGAGGAGCTTAACAGCCACCTTCCTAATGTGGGAGATTATGTTACTACACCTGAGAAGTTAAAGGGTGAGGTATCAAGCGTTAATGTGTTAAGACAGCTTGTTAAGGTAATTGTCACACTTGATGGAGATGAGAAAGAGATAAGAGAGTATCCTGTTGCTGAGCTTAGATTTAAGCCTAAGAGAAGAAACGACAGAATGAATATAGATGATAAAGAGTTAAAAGAACTCGAAGAGCTTGAGAAAAAGGAAGGAAAAGCCCATATTAATGATGACTGATGTTAAGATTAATGCAGGTATTAATGCCAATGAGAGAATTGATGACTTATGCAGGGATAATCTCAGACTAATCCAGAATACAGATGTGTTCTGTTTTGGAATGGATGCTGTGTTGTTGTCTACATTTGCGAAGGCCGGAAAGAACCAGAAGGTGCTTGATATGGGTACTGGAAATGGTGTAATACCAATTCTTATGCAGGCGAAAAATCCAGGCAGTATGTATACAGGCTTGGAAATTCAGGATATCAGTTATGACCTTGCTGTCAGAAATGTTGAACTTAATAGTCTGTCAGACAAGGTTAATATTGTAAAAGGTGATATTAAAGAAGCTTCACATATTTTAGGTGGGGCTTCTTTTAATGTGGTTACAAGCAATCCACCATATATGAATGAAAATCACGGAATTGTTAATCCTGAGAGTGCCAAGGCAATCGCAAGACACGAGCTTCTATGCAGTCTTGAGGACGTTGTAAGGGAAGCTTCAAAGTGCCTTAAGGTTAAGGGACATATGTATATGGTTCACAGACCATCAAGACTTGTAGATATATTTACTTCTATGAAGAATAACCACCTTGAGCCAAAGCGTATAAGGCTTGTGTATCCGCATATAGATAAGCCAGCTAATATGGTGCTTATAGAGGCGGTAAAGGGCGGACGTTCACAGCTTATAGTGGAAGAACCACTTATTGTATACAATAGCGATGGAAGTTACACGGAAGAACTTTTAAAAATGTACAATTAGTATGAATTTAAGAGAGGAGCAGTATGGAAGATAATATTACAGATATTGATTATGATAGTGTGCAGGCACTTGAAGAATTTAATGGCTATCATAATAATGGCGGAGTTGGTCAGTTATATTTGTGTGCAACTCCGATTGGTAATCTTGAGGATATTACGTTCAGGGTATTAAGGATATTAAAGGAAGTTGATATTATTGCGGCGGAGGATACGAGAAACAGCATAAAACTGCTTAATCATTTTGATATTAATACGCCGATGACAAGCTATCACGAATATAACAAGTATGATAAGGCAAAGGTGCTTGTTGAGAAGATGCTTAAAGGAATGTCAGTTGCTGTAATAACTGATGCTGGAACGCCTGGAATATCTGACCCGGGAGAGGAGCTTGTAAGGCAGGCACTTGCGGCAGGAATTAAGGTATCATCAATTCCAGGTGCGGCAGCGTGTATAACGGCACTTACAATGTCGGGACAGGCAACAAGACGTTTTGCATTTGAAGCATTTCTTCCGGCGGACAAGAATGAGCGTAAAGACATATTAAAAGAGCTTGAAGATGAAACAAGAACAATGATTATATACGAAGCTCCACACAGGCTTTTAAAGACACTTAAAGAGCTTTCTGAGGTGTTAGGAGGAAGCAGGGCAGTTACTATATGCAAGGAACTTACCAAACGCTATGAGAATAGTATGGTTACAACGCTTGCGGAGGCGTGCAGTTATTATGAGAATAACCAGCCAAGGGGCGAGTATGTTCTTGTAATTGCTGGAAAAGACAGAAATGAGCTTAAAGAGGAAGCACAGGCACAGTGGCTTACTATGTCTGAGCAGGAACACGTTGATATGTATATAGCACAGGGACTTGATAAAAAAGAGGCTATGAAGGCAGCAGCCAGGGACAGGGGCGTATCTAAGAGGGATATATATAATAAGCTTCTGGGAAATTAGTTCTTAAAAGAAAAAATGTTACACAAATGTTAAAAACTTATATAAAAGAGTGATTAAAAGAGAGTCTTAGCTAAAATAAATTTAAGAGTAAATTTTAAAATTATAGGTGGAGTGGTACAAATCCCCTTCTTTGTCAGATAATATTTCTGGTAAGGAAGGGGATTTCTTATCTTCTAATCTTCTATTGTATGTTCATTAATAATTGCCTTAATGGTCTTATAAAGATAAGGCTTGAGCCTGTCAATATCAGCTGGTTCTTTGTAAAGGATTGAGCTGTAGCAGGTTGAGCTTATAAGCTCGACAATCATAAACAGCATAATCTCAGGCTCGTTGAGGTTAAGACCAGAGTCTTCAAGCATTTCATAGTATATATCTTTAAAATTAATGTCGTCATCAGCGACATTGGTTGTAAGAGCCTCTTTAAATATTCCCCACGACAGGTTCTTTGATATAAATGTAAGAAGTGTCTGGTTGGTGTTAAGCACATTAATTATGTTGTCAGCAATAAATATAATCTCCTCGGTAAATGTAATTGTAAACGAAGGGTCACTAATCTGCTGTTCTTTTATATGAAGCTCTAATGCATTCACTGCATTTTTAAAGAGCTTGCTTGCCTCGTGAGAAATGAGTTTATTTCTTATATCATATTTATCTTTGAAATACAGATAAAAAGTTCCCTTGGCAATTCCAGCTTTCTGAGAAATCTCGGCAATTGATGTCTTGGAAACACCCTGCGTTGTAAAGAGCTTAAAAGCTGTATCTAAGAGGGAAGTCCTTTTCTGTTGTTTGTTGTTCTCAAGTTTTCCCATAAAATCTCCAATCTAATGCAGGCATAAATAACATTATTCATGCGGTTATAAATGACGTATTATGTACTTCATTTATCAGATGCAAATATTTTGTCAATAAATTCAAGTTTAATATTAGTTATTCTGTCAATTAATATTCTACCATATTGAAAATAAAAAATCTATAAAAAAATGACTTTTAGTCATTTTAAGTATTGACTATCGGTCATTTTGTGCTAGAATAACACTTGCAAATAAAATGACCATAAGTCATATTTGAGAGATGGCGGTCATATGTATTGAATTGATAATAAATGTAATTAATTAAGAGAGTTATTAATTATTGAGAGGTTATCAGTCCAATCAAAGTAAAATTACGTCGCAGACGTAGAAATGAGGCGAGTTATGGAAAAGTTTGGAAAAGTAATTGTTAAACTCAGAATTCCAATTCTTATTCTGAGTTTCCTGCTTCTTATTCCATCTGCAATCGGATACTTTAATACAAGAGTTAATTACGATATTCTGTATTATCTTCCGAATGAGATAGAAACTATGCAGGGTCAGGACATTCTTATGGATGACTTCAATAAGGGTGCATACGCGATGGTCGTTGTCCAGAATATGGATACCAAGTCTACTGACAGACTTATTAAGAAGGTAGAGAATGTAGACCACGTTGCACAGGTTATTTCTTACACAGGAATAGTTGGTGAAGATGTTCCATCTGAGATTGTTCCATCAAAATTCAGAAAGTATTTCGAGAATGACAGCACAGATACAACTTTATTTGCAATATTCTTCGATAATACAACTTCAAGTGATGATACTATGAATGCTATCACACAGATAAGAGAGAAGACAGAGGGTCAGGCGTTTATAAGTGGTATGTCAGCAGTAGTTACGGATACTAAGAATCTTTCGGAGAAAGAGACACCACTTTATGTACTTATAGCAGTAGTTCTTGTATGTATCGTGCTTGCTATATTTATGGATTCATTTCTTGTACCAGTATTTTTTATGATAAGTATAGGAATGGCAATTGTATACAACCTGGGTTCTAACATTTTATTAGGTGAGGTTTCATATATAACTAAAGCTCTTGCGGCTGTACTTCAGTTAGGTGTTACACTGGATTATTCGATCTTCTTATGGCACAGCTACAAGGAAATGAAGGAAATATATCCGGATGACCACAAGGAAGCGATGGCAGTTGCCATTGGTAATACACTTACATCTGTAGTTGGTTCTTCTATAACAACAGTAGCAGGGTTCATTGCACTTTGCTTTATGAGCTTCACACTTGGTCTTGACCTTGGTATCGTTATGGCAAAGGGTGTTGTATTTGGTGTTATTGGTTGTGTAACAATCCTTCCATCACTGATACTTACATTTGACAGGGCATTAGAGAAGACAATGCATCGTGAGATTATGCCAAACTTCGATAAGCTTGCTACATTTATAGTAAATCACTCATGGATATTTGTAATTATCTTCGTTGTACTATTAGGACCTGCTATATATGGACAGAATCATACATCAGTATATTATGATTTATCTGATACACTTCCAGAAGACCTTGCCTGCTCACAGGCTAATAAGAAGCTGGAAGAAAACTTTGATATGAATTCAATCTATATGATACTTGCTGACTCTGGTATGTCTACAGATACAGCTAACGAAATGCTTGATAAGTTAGGTGATGTAGACGGTGTACAGTTCGCACTTGGACTAGACACAGCACTTAAGTCTGGTATTCCGCAGGAATTCTTACCGGCTAAGACAGTATCAGAACTTAAGGGTGAAGATTATCAGATAATGATGATTGCTACCGATTACAAAATAGCATCAGATGAAATTAACAATCAGATTAGTAAGGTAAATGATATTGTAAAGTCTTACGATTCTAAGGCAATGGTAGTTGGTGAAGCTCCTTGTACCAAGGATCTTATCACTATAACAGATAAGGACTTTAAGACAGTCAGTGCGGTATCAATAGTAGCTATATTTGTTATTATCCTGTTCGTACTTAAATCAATATCGCTTCCAATTATACTTGTTTCAGCAATAGAATTTGCTATCTTTGTTAATATGGGTATTCCATATTTTACGCATACACAGATACCATTTATTGCATCAGTAGTTATAGGTACTATCCAGCTTGGTGCAACAGTCGATTATGCTATTCTTATGACAACAAGATATAAGAAGGAAAGAAGCCAGGGATACGCTAAGAAGGAAGCAATTCAGATAGCTCTTTCAACATCAATACCATCAATTATTGTTAGTGCACTTGGTTTCTTTGCCGCAACATTTGGTGTTGGATGTATAGCTTCAGTTGATATGATTGGTTCGCTTTGTACACTTATGGCGCGTGGTGCAATTATAAGTATGTTCGTAGTTATCTTCATACTTCCATCATTGTTTGTGTTATTTGATAAACTGATTATTAATACAAGTATAGGATTTAAGCCTAAGAAGAATCAGGATATGTAATCAGAAAGATGTATGAACGGTCCCCAAATGTATATGTCGTAACAGATATAAGAATATATCAGGAAGTAAGAAAATGGAGGAATAGTTATGGTTAAGAAGACTTTATTTAAATATAGTTCAGTATTATTGAGTGTTGTTCTTATTGCTTCAACACTTACAGGCTGTGGAACTGGCACAGCATATAATCAGACAGGAAGTGAGGTTGCAATAAGCAGTGAGGCTGCTTCTAATACAGAGAATATTATAACAAATGCTATTAAGAACGAGCTTTCAATATCAAATACAAGTACATTAAAGACAAATACAAGAGACGAGATGGTATATGTATTTGATAAGGCAGACGGAACTCAGGATCACGTTCTTGTAACAGAAAAGGTTACTGATTCTAAGGGCGAAACAACAACTAACCAGAGTACATCTGATAAGACTGCTCCTGTTTCAATAAAGGTTACTTACAAGTTAAATGGTGTTGAAACTAAGCCAGAAGATATGATTGGCAAGAGTGGTAAGGTTACTATCAGATATGACTATACTAACAATGAGAAGAAGAATATAACAGTTAATGGAAAGTCACAGACAGCTTATGTTCCATTTACTATGATTACAGGAACACTTCTTCCAACAGATAAGTTCAGTAATGTAGAAGTTACTAACGGCAAGGTAAGCAAGGTTGGCGATAATATCATTGCACTTGGTATGGCTATGCCAGGCTTAAAGGATACTTTAAACCTTAAGTTTGATGGTGAAAGCCTTGATATGGATATTCCAGAATACTTTGAAATATCAGCAGATGTAGAGGATTTCGAGCTTGATATGTCTATGTCAGTTGCTACAACAAGCACACTTAATGATATAGATACAGATGATTTCTCACTTGCTAAGCTTGAAGATAAGATGAATGAGCTTCAGTCAGCAGCTGACCAGCTTACAGATGGAACAGTTACTCTCCAGAATGGTACACAGACACTTTCTGACAGTATTCCAGCACTTACAGATGGCGTGAACCAGTTAAATGATGGTGCAAGCCAGCTTAAAGATGGTATCTATGCTTATACAGATGGTGCTACAGCTCTGGCAGCAGGTGCAGGACAGCTTAAGGATGGTATCAGTGCATACACAGCAGGAGCTAACCAGCTTGGTGCAGGTGCAGGACAGTTACAGTCAGGTTTAAAGACTTATACTGATGGTGTAGGAGCACTTAATGCAGGTTCAGGCACATTACAGAGTGGTCTTTCAACATATACAGGCGGTGTTGCCAGTGCGGCAGCAGGTGCAGTTTCATTACAGACAGGTTTAAAGGCTTATACAGATGGTGTTGCTAGTGCAGAGGCAGGAGCTTCACAATTAAATGAAGGAATAAAGAGCATTAAGACAGCACTTATTGGAAATGTTGTTAAGGAACTTGCAGCTAATTCAACAGCTTATAAGATGAATTCTGTAGCAGACTCAACAGGAAAGACTGTTATGGAGCAGGCAGCTGATTTACAGAAATTAGGAACAGCATTAGGCCTTAGTGATGTAACTATAGCAACAGACCTTAGTGCTCTGGGGAAGAAGAGCAGTAGTGAGGCAGCAACAGATATATCGACTTATTTTGTAAAGTATCTTACAGCTTATACAACTAATATAATAACAGAGACATATACAGAAGCTGTATCAAGCGGTAAGCCATATTCTCCACAGGTATCACAGGCTGGTTCAAAGGATTATGTATATGCTAACCAGTTAGGACTTCTTATTAAGGCTGCTGGTAATATAGGGGCTTCAAGTGCATTAGATGCAGTTGTTAGCAATCTTAGCAATAATGAAACTATTAATGCAGCATTAAAGCAGCTTACAGAAGGAAGCCAGTCATTAACAGACGGACTTGGCAAACTTGTTAAGAATAACAATACACTTAATGCAGGTGCATCACAGCTTAATGCAGGACTTGCACAGCTTAGTGGTAACAATGATACACTTAATGGTGGTATAGCACAGATAAGCACAGGACTTGCACAGCTTAGCGATAACAATGATACACTTAATGGTGGTGTAGGCAAGATAAGTGCAGGGCTTGCACAGCTTAGTGGTAACAATGATACACTTAACGGTGGTATTGAACAGATTGCAGGTGGTTTAGGCACACTTAATTCTAACAATGAAGCATTAAGGAGTGGTTCTACACAGCTTGCTGATGGAACATCAACACTTAAGGCATCTTCTGTAACTTTAGCAGATGGCGTAACACAGCTTAATGATGGTGCTATAACACTTAAAGACGGTATGGCAGAATTCAATGAGACAGGTATTAAGGCTATTACAAGTCTTGTTGGTGATGATGCTGATACAGCAGTAGATACAATCAAGGAAGTAATCAGGCTTGGTCAGAATTACAACACATTCCTTGGTAAATCAGATGGTAAGGACAATTCAGTAACATTTATATATAAGACAGCTGAATTAACTAAATAAGCTTACTTTTCCAAAACTCTCATATATAAATTATGCCGGCCCGGTCGGCGGAAAGATTAATAATCTTTCAAAAAACCCCACAGAAATTCATATCTGTGGGGTTTTTGCTATGCAGTCAGTGCGTTAAATGTTATGCGGTTATACAGCATAGCTATATGTTAATATAATTACATAGACATTATAAATGCTATGATATGCTTTTAAAATAATCTTCAAGCCTTGTAAATGTCTTAATAAGTACAGCTGCTTCATCTTTGCTTAAATCGCCAGTGATATGTTTAATCATATCCTGATGAAATTTCATATGGTGATTGTATGCCGCATTACCCTTTGGTGTGAGAGAAGCATATACGACACGGCGGTCTTCCTCACTTCTTGTCCTTATTACATATCCCTTTTTAACAAGTCCGTTAATGCCGACTGTAAGAGTTCCCATAGTCACGCCTAAGGCCTTTGATATTGTTCCCATAGTGCGTGGCTCTTTAATTCCGATAGCTTCAATTATGTGCATATCAGTAACTGTGATGTCAGAAAATTCATCTGTAATTAAAGCCTTTTCTTCAATGTTCATTATATCATTGAATAAAGTTACTAAAATAGAGTTCAATGATTCGTAAATGTCCATAGGTATTACTTTCCTCGCTTCAAAATATTTTTAATTATACAATGAAATGGCGTGTTAATGCAACAAAATACTGCGGTATTTGTGAGTTAATGCGTTAAATACAATTTGCAATTTTATAGGATAAGTAGTATCATTAAATGGAGTATTATTTTGACAATATAGAGCAATAAAAGTACAGATTATTGCTATAAAATATTACTTAATATCAGGTTTAAAGTTTAATGATAGATGGAGGCACATATGAAGTTCATAGCAATTGGCGAATTGATGTTAAGATTATCACCACCTAACTATGAGAAGATAGTTACAACCCACAATTTCATAGTTAACTATGGTGGAGCAGAAGCCAACGTAGCAGTTTCTTTAGCTAACCTTGGTGTTGACTCAACATTTTTTACAGTATTACCTAACACAGACCTGGGTAAGTCTTGTATTAACTACCTTAAGGCTAATGATGTACACACTAAGCACATTATCAAGTCTGACGGGCGAATGGGACTTTATTACCTTGAAGAAGGTGTTTCAGTAAGACCTTCACAGGTAATATATGATAGAGGAAGTTCAGCATTTGCTGAATATGATTATAAGGATGTAGATTTTGAGAACATCTTAAAGGATTATGACTGGTTACATTTAAGTGGCATCACACCAGCTCTTTCATATAACTGCCGTCGTCTTATAGATAAGGCTATCAAGGCAGCTAAGAAGCTTGGACTTACGGTAAGTTTTGATCCTAATTTCAGAAGTACATTATGGTCTTTTGAAACTGCAAGGGATGTACTCAGCAAATATCTTCCATATGTAGATGTACTTATAGGTATTGAGCCTATCCATGTATACAATGCAGATGGTACAGATGTTAAGGATGGTCTTACTATGGATCCATCATTTGAGGATATGGACAGAGTGTTTAAGGCTATTGATGAGCAGTACCATATGAAGGCAATTGCAAGAACAGTACGTTATGTTCATTCAGGAAGTAATAACTCTCTTAAGGCTTTCTACTATGCTGACGGAAAGACTTATGAAAGCAAGACACTCAACTTTGAGATTGTTGACCGTGTTGGTGGTGGAGATGCATTCTCTTCTGGTCTTATCTATGCTCTTATGCAGAATGACTGGAAGCACGAAGATATCGTCAACTTCGCAGTAGCTTCTTCAGTAATGAAGCACGCTATTCGCGGCGATACTAACATCACAAGCGTTGGCCAGATTAAGAGGCTTATGAATAATGCATCATTTGATGTACAGAGATAATGAACGCGGGTCATTAGTCATACAGAAGGAAGGTCTAAGGAAAATCAAGTACTTGAATAATGATTTTCCCTAGACCTTATTCATATGAGATTAATAACAGATAGATTATGGTTAATATACCGGAGGATATATGAAAAAGATAAAAGAACTTATGCCGGAGGCATATGATTTTAATGGAAAGCTTTCATTAAAACAGGCGATACCACTTGGACTTCAGCACGTTATGGCAATGTTTGTAGGAAATCTTACACCATTGCTTATTATTACAGGAGCCTGTGGTATTGGAGCAGGAAGTGAGTATGCATCTATTCAGGTTGCACTTTTACAGAATGCTATGATTATAGCAGGTATTGTAACGCTTATACAGTTATTTTCAGTAGGACCTGTTGGAGGAAAGGTGCCTATTATTATGGGTACGAGCTCAGGATTTATCGGAGTGTTCAGCAGTATAACAAAGGTTATGGGTGGCGGAATATTAGCCTATGGTGCTATTATGGGTGCTTCCATTATGGGTGGTCTTTTTGAAACTGTGCTTGGTGCATTTATTAAGCCGTTACGAAGATTTTTCCCATCAGTTGTAACAGGAACGGTTGTGCTTTCTATTGGATTGTCACTTATTTCAGTTGGTATCAATTCATTCGGTGGTGGAAATGGAGCTAAGGACTTTGGCTCACTAGAGAATCTGTTTCTGGCGTTTGTTGTGCTTGTTGTTATATTATTCGTTAAGCACTGGACAAAGGGATATCTTAGTTCATCATCTATACTCATTGGAATTATAGTTGGTTATATTGTAGCAGCTATTATGGGCTGTGTGCTTCCACATACAGCGGTTACTGCTGATGGAGTTGAATATACTAAGTCATGGGTACTTAACTGGAATAAGGTTGCAGAAGCTAAGTGGATTGCGATTCCTAAGTTTATGCCAGTTAAGCCTGTGTTTGATTTAAGAGCAATACTTCCTGTGCTTGTTATGTTTGTGGTAACAGCAGTAGAAACTGTTGGAGATATATCTGGTGTTATGGTCGGTGGAGTAGGAAGAGAAGCGACAGATAAAGAGCTTTCAGGCGGAGTTATGTGTGATGGTTTAGGTTCATCGCTTGCAGCACTTTTCGGTGTGCTTCCTAATACATCATTCAGCCAGAATGTTGGTCTTGTTGCAATGACTAAGGTTGTTAACAGAATTGCACTTGCATCTGGTGCGGTATTCCTTATATTATGTGGTCTTATTCCTAAGCTTGGCGCCTTAATATCAATTATGCCACAGTCAGTACTTGGTGGTGCGGCAGTTATGATGTTCTCATCAATCATTGTTAGTGGAATACAGCTTATTACTAAGGAGCCGCTTGATGCAAGAAGACTTTCTATTGTATCAGTTGCGCTTGGTGTAGGTTATGGTATGGGTGTAAGCCCAGCAATCCTTGCACATACACCACAGGCTGTACAGCTTATGTTTGGTGAGTCAGGCATTGTTCCAGCAGCATTTGTAGCAATCTTACTTAACGTAATTCTTCCTAAGAATAAAGCTGAGGAAACAGTTAAAGAAGTTGTTTCAGAAGAAGCAGCAACAATAAAGGAAAAGGCTGTAACTAAATAAGGTACAGCAATTAGTCAGTATACTTGGAAAGACGAATAAGGTCGTTTGGAGTATCAATATCATATAATTCATATTCATCCTGTGCAGGAACTAAAACAACCTGTGCAGGATGTTTTTTTGCAATAAAGCCTCCACCCTTGCCCTGTGGAAGTGTAAGAAGCTCATTATAATAGCACGCAGGAAATATTACTGGTGCGCCTGCGTTTTCGTTGAAGGCAAGCCGGCATATATTATTATTATTATTTGAATAATTATTATTGGAATTGCTGGATTTATCTGCGTTGTTACAAGCAAAATGACTGCTGTTGTAGTAAATAAATAAAAGACACAGCAGCTGCAGGCTTGTCTTAGTGATGAGCGGCTGGTCTGATGGAAGAAATAATATTCCCTGGGTGTAGTTGTTTTTCTGGCAGCAGGATTCCTTTATAATGTGGGAAACACCAAGGTGTACCATATCATTTCTGTAAGGCATATTGTGTTTTATGCAATGTATATGTTCCCGTTCACATATCTGTACAAGTTCATCATGCCGTGTTACAGCAAGAGTTTTACCGAAGCGGACAAAGCGGCTTATATTTATCGCATTTTCAAAGAGAGTGTTGTTGTTAAAGGAGGCTAAAAGCTTGTTGGTACCGAATCTTTTTGACATACCAGATGCCATAATAATGCACGAAATAGAGCTGAAGGTATTATCAATATCGATTAAAAGTACATCAGATCTGTTTTTAATACTGTCAAGAAATTCCGTGGATTGTTTTCTGATGACAGCTAATACGCGTGAGTTATCAAGAAGAGTCCTGATATGCTCCTGAAATTCACCACAGGAACTTTCCAGATAACCAAGCTCGTCAATAACAAATACACTATCATCAGAGGTCATAAGATGCTTCATAATAGCAGGACAGGCGCAGTTAATAAAGCCATCCTCTACGGAGGTCATGTTGTTGCCTTTTTTAGGGGAAACAGGAGTGAGTGTACGTGGTCTGCCAATCACATATTCTTTTCCATCATCTATAAGATTGGATTTAATAACAACTTCTGGGGTGTCCGTTCTGCGGCTTAGCAGATAATTGAAATTGAAAAAATCAGACATATACGTAGCGTCTTTAGTCTGGTTTAAAATGCTGTTTAACAGATATGATTTGCCACTTCCCCGGTCTCCGGTAATAAAAAGATGCTTTTTTTCTGACATCTTAAAAAATGTAATGACAGCCAGAGCGTCTAAATAACAATTATCCATAGAATAAGTCACCTCATTTCAGTAAATGCTTTTATAACGTATGTGTGTCCTGTGTGAATAGATATATATCTGTAGTAAAGGTTTATAGTGCCACAACTACACGGTGTGTTTTATGGTGGATATCGGTACATTCAATGACATTAATATTATCATATATAAGAGACAGCTTTTCGTTAATAATATCAAGGGAGTCTGTATGAGTATTAATGCTGGTAAGTATTGTTCCGGCTTTCATAAGAAATATATTATCGCAGTATTCCAAAGCTAGCTCGGGACTGTGAATACACATAAGTACGCATCTGCCATCGGATACAATGCTTCTTATGCGCTGCATAAGAAGATGACGATTAGAAAAATCAAGTGCACTATCAGGTTCATCAAGAAGAAGCAGTGGGGAAGCCTCTATTATGGTGCGTGCCAGAATACATAACTGCTTCTGCCCCTCGCTTAAAGCTAAGAAGTCTGATTCGTATAAACCATTAAGTCCAACCATATCAATAGCTTTATCGGCACGTTTTATCATATCTGTAGTGTAGCCTCCAAGTATGTGCATATGAGGATTGAAGCCAAGCAGACATACCTCCCTAACGGTCATGCTTATGGTAAGATTGTTTCTTTGGGGAATGTAGCTTATCAGCTGGGCCTTTTTTTTAACAGAGAGGTTTTCAAGCAAGTGTTCATTAAGCTGACATTTTCCGTTGTGCTTTATAAGTCCCATAATAGCTTTAATAAGGGAGGTTTTACCACAGCCGTTATTGCCAATAACAGCATTAAGCTGTCCTGGCATAAGGTCAAAGCTTACGTTATCAACCGCACAGGTGCTGCCATAATATACAGATATTCCGGCAGCAGAAAATGTAGTATTGAATAAATCGGACATCATAACGCCTCCTTTTTATTAGCTCTGATAAGCAGAATGATAAGCAGTGGAGCTCCAAGAAGTGAGGTAAATATACTGACTGGCAGCTCTGATGAGGATACACTTCTTGCCAGTATATCAGCAAGTGTCAGTAAAATAGCTCCTGTGAAGCCACTTGTTATGTATGTAAATATGTCATTACGCTTTGTAAGCAGTCTGGCAATATGAGGTGCGATAAGTCCGATAAAGCTTATAAGCCCTGTAACACATATTATTGATGATACTACTAATGTAGCAAGCATTAGTATGATAAAACGCAGACTTGTTACATTTACACCTAGTGATACAGCTTCCTCTTCGCTTGTAGAGAGAATGAGAACCTGTCTGTATAACATAGCCATTATAATAAAGCTGGCAAGTGTTGTGAGGAACGGAATAGCAAGGCTGTCCCTTGAAATACCATTAAGGCTTCCCATAATCCAGTATTCGATTGAAGCAAGCTGTTTTTCAGGATCGGCAGCAAGCTTTAGAAACATAAGTATAGTCTGTGCCACAGAATGAATAGCTATACCGGCAAGCACGATAGTATAACTGTTTCTGCCAGGGACAAGATAAGCTGTAAGCAGAGTTATTATGAGGGCTGTAACAGCTCCGATAAAAGCAGATATGGAGATGAATGGAACAGAAGCAGAAACTGCAACTATTGCAAGAGCAGCACCGGCACTTGCACCGGAGGAAACGCCAACGATATCGGGAGAAGCCAGAGGGTTTTTAAATATAAGCTGATATATATAACCTGATATTGAAAGCCCAAAACCACCTATAACACCCATAAGGGCACGGGGAAGCCTGAGCCTTTTAAAGACCATAATAGACATAGTATCACCAGACAGTAAGCTCTTTAATGTGAGTGGATACTGTCCGGTAATGACAGACCATACAAGTACTACTATAAGAAGCAGTACCTGTATGGCTGATAAAAGTATAATTTTGTTCCGGTAATTATAAGTATTTTTGAACATAAATCATCCTTATTTAGCAGGTGTGAATCCATAAAAGCTTTCATAGAATTTAGTTACACATTCTTCATAGAAATCCTTAGTAACCTTTTCTGGATGAAGAACAGAGGCAATATATATGCTTCCTAAGAAGCTTGCTGGTACAGGTGAATCCCAGGCTTCTATATCACCAGGGAGCTTTACAACCTTTTTATTCTTAACAGCATTGCAGTCTGCAAGGTTAGCATCATTAAGAACGTCATCTACTGAGTAAGTTGCATCGGCAGCTATTATAATGTAATCAGGGTTCCAGGCAAGAAGCTGTTCATATGAAACATTTGCCCAGTAAGTATCTGTGAGCTCAGAGGCTGCATTCTTTCCGCCTGCATTGGTAAGTAATGTGTTCTGATACATCTTGCTTCCTGCTGTTGAAAGAACAGAGCTGTTGCCTGCAAGATATACTAAAGGAGTGCTCTCACCTGCAAGCTTGGCTTTATTATCAGCTAAAAATGTATCGATAGAATTGTTAAGTGCATCAGAGCGTCCGCTTGTGTTAGTTATTTTACCAACAAGTGTTATACATTCCTTAAGGAGAGTTTCATCCTCAGGATTAACAACAACAGCCTTGATACCAAGACTTTCAAGTGTATCTGCAGCTTTTTTTAGCTTCATAGGAAGGAATACAACATCAGGTGCGGCTGCAACGCAGGCTTCTGTGTTGAATTCTTTGGCTGTTCCCATATTAGGAAGACTTACGATGGATGGAGCTGCAAGCTTATAGATGTTTCTTGTATTAGCCTTAGCTTCGATTCCTACAAGTTTATCCTTTAATCCAAGTGCAAGGAGAAGACTTGTAGAGATATAGTAAGATGAAGCAATCTTTTCAGGTGCTTTTTCAAAAGTTACTGTTCGTCCAGCCTGGTCGGTAACAGTAAGAGGGTAGCTTGTGCTTACCTCGCTAAACTGGGACATGACATCAAAGACTGATGTTGAAGCAGCCTGTGTAGTACTGTCGTTTGCAGCAGAACTGCCACATGCTACAGTTGATATAAGCATGAGCACTGCCAGAACTAAAGCGGTTAATCTTTTAAACTTTTTCATAGTTATCCTCATTTCTACTTTATTTTAGCACACTCATTTATGTTGAACAGAATATATCTGACAGCAACAGTTAAAAGATATGTGCGAATGAATTTTATCAGATTGACAAGGCTTTTACAAGTCAGTATAGTTATATTATGATGTAATTAAGAAACGGTCAGGAAAGAGGTTAAATGTTGTTTAAGCTGCACAGCAGGACTTTTATTTCTGGCATAAGTATGATCAAAATGAGGAGTTTTTATGCTTAATATACAGAATTATAAGAGAGTAGAAAGTATTGAAGAGGCCTACGAGCTTAACCAGAAGAAGGCTAACAGAATTATCGGCGGTATGATGTGGATGCGTATGGGCGATAACAGAATCAATACAGCGATTGACATGTCAGGACTGGGACTTGATAAGATTGAAGAGACAGAAGAAGAATTTAAGATTGGATGCATGACATCTCTAAGACAGTTAGAAAACCATAAGGGCTTTAATGAGTATACCAATGGCTGCGCTAAGGAAGCACTAAGGCATATTGTTGGGGTGCAGTTTAGAAATCTTGCGACAGTTGGCGGAAGCATATATGGAAGATATGGATTTTCTGATGTTCTTACATTATTAATAGGACTTGACTCATATGTGGAGTTATATAAGGGTGGAATAGTTTCTCTAAAGGAGTATGCGGCAAAAAGCTATGACAGGGATATTATTGTAAGCATTATAGTTAAGAAAAAGCCAGTTAAGATGTTTTATGAGGCAGTAAGAATAACAGAAACAGACCTTCCGGTTCTTACCTGTGCTGGCGTGGGCTTTAGCGGTTCAGGCAAATATAATATATGCATAGGTGCAAGACCGGGAAGAGCTGTTGTTGTTGAAGATAAGGAAGGTATTCTTAAGGGCGGAGTAAATGATGAGGCTATAGAGAGCTTCGCAAGGTATGTAAAAGAAAATGTTTCTACAGAGAGTAATATGCGTGGAAGTGCTGAATACAGAAGCCATCTGGCACAAGAACTTACTAAGAGAGCATTAAGGGCTGTAAATTATTAATATAGAGATTTATTAGTGTATGGATTGGAGAATATATGTTAGTAGATATTAAGTTAAATGGAAAGTCAGTCAAGGCAGATGTGGCCTGCGATATGACTCTTTATGATTTCGTGAGGGAGCATGGCTGTTATAGTGTAAAATGTGGCTGTGAGACTTCTAACTGCGGACTGTGTACGGTATTTCTTAACGATAAACCTGTACTTTCATGTTCGGTTCTTGCTGTAAGAGCAGATAAATGTAGCGTTACAACGCTTGAAGGTTTACAGGAGGAGGCCGCAGAGTTCGTTATATTTATAGCAGATCAGGGAGCAGAGCAGTGTGGCTTCTGTAACCCGGGCTTTGTTATGAATGCTATTGCACTTTTTAGGGAGAATCCTTACCCTGATGAAGATGAGATTAAGGAATTCCTTTCGGGAAATCTGTGCAGATGTTCAGGATATGAAGGCCAGTTAAGAGGAATTCTGGATTACCTCAAGGCAAAAAAGGCGAAGGAAGTAAATGTAGAAAATAAAGAAAACATAGCAGAGGAGGTGAAGTAATGAAGTCAGTTAATAAAGCGGTAAGAAAAAAGGATGCAATGGAGCTGCTTCTTGGAAAGCCAGTATATACAGATGATATTGCACCAAAGGATTGTCTTGTTGTAAAGCTTCTGCGTTCACCATATGCCAACGCATATGTTAAGAGCATTAATACAGATATTGCAATGAAGGTACCTGGAATAGAGGCAATATATACATATAAGGATGTTGACCAGAATATGAAGCGTTTCACCTGCGCCGGTCAGACTTATCCTGAGCCAAGTCCTTATGACAGGCTTATTCTTGATAAACACGTAAGATTCATAGGTGATCCGGTTGCTATTGTTGCTGGAGTGGATGAACGCTGTGTTGATAAGGCGATGAAGCTTATTAAGGCAGAGTATGAGGTGCTTGAACCAGTGCTTGACTTTACTAAGGCAAAGGATAATGAGATACTTGTTCATCCAGAGGATAACTGGGAAGCAATGTGTCCTGTAGGAGCTGATAATAAAAGAAATCTATGTGCACATGATGAGTGCAGTAATGGTGATATAGATAAGGTGCTTGAGAGCTGTGATGTTGTAATTGACAGGACATATCATACAAAGGCATGCCAGCAGAGCATGATGGAGACCTTCAGGACATTCTGTACAATCGATACATATGGAAGACTTCATGTTGTAAGTTCTACACAGATAGTATTTCACTGCAGAAGAATCATTTCACACGCACTTGGAATCTCTCCATCAAAGATACGTGTTACAAAGCCTAGAATAGGTGGTGGTTTTGGTGCAAAGCAGACCTCGGTTTCAGAAATATATCCGGCATTTGTCACATGGAAGACTAAGAAGCCAGCTATGATTATATTCTCAAGGGAAGAGTCATTGTCAGCTTCATCTCCAAGACATGAGATGCAGATGCATGTAAGGCTCGGTGCAACTAAGGATGGTATCGTAAAAGGAATAGATTTATATACCTTGTCAAACACAGGAGCTTATGGTGAGCATGGACCAACGACAGTAGGTCTTTCAGGACACAAGTCAATACCATTATACGGAAAGGCAGAGGCATTCCGCTTTGTAAGTGATGTTGTATACACAAATGTTATGTCAGCAGGGGCATACAGAGGATATGGTGCTACACAGGGCCTTTTTGCAGTGGAATCTGCTGTGAATGAGCTTGCTGATAAGCTTCATATGGATCCTTTTGAAATAAGATTTAAAAACATAGTTAAGGAGGGCGATGTAATGCCTGCTTACTATGGTCAGGTCAATACAAGCTGTGCACTTGACAGATGCTTAGCAAAGGTCAAAGAGATGATTAAATGGGATGAGAAGTATCCTATGAGAAAGATATCTGACACTAAAGCACGTTTTGTCGGAATGGGTATGGCTATGCAGGGCTCTGGTATATCTGGTGTGGATGTGGGAAGTGCCACACTTAAGCTCAATGATGAGGGCGTGTATACAATGAATATAGGTGCTGCTGATATGGGAACAGGCTGTGATACAATACTTGCACAGATTGCTGCAGAGGTGCTTGAGTGCAGTACTGATAACATAAGTGTATTTGGTGCTGATACTGATATATCACCTTATGATTCAGGCTCATATGCATCAAGTACAACATACGTTACTGGAAAGGCTGTTGAGAACTGTGCCTTAGAGCTAAGAAGCAGAATCGAAAAGCTTGGAGCTAAGCTTATAGGCTGTGATAAGAGTGAGGTTACATTTGACGGAAGCTGTGTAAGATGCGAGGCTGGAGAGCACAATGGTGCATCAGTAAGTCTTTGCGATATCGCAACAGCTTCAATGTGCGGCAATGATATAGCACTTACAGTTACTAATACACATACATCACCTATTTCTCCACCACCATTTATGGTAGGTGCAGCTGAGGTTGAGGTTGACCTTGTCACAGGTGAGAGCAGGGTTGTGGAATATGATGCATGCGTTGACTGTGGAACACCAGTTAATCCTAATCTTGCAAGGGTTCAGGCAGAAGGCGGAATCCTTCAGGGAATTGGTATGGCAATGTCTGAAAATATCACATATTCTGATAAGGGAAAGCTTTATGAGAACTCATTCCTGCAATATAAGATACCATCAAGAATGGATATTGGACATATTAATGTTGAGTTTGAAAGCAGCTTTGAGAATGCTGGACCATTTGGTGCTAAGTCAATAGGAGAGGTTGTAATCAACACTCCACTTCCGGCTGTGACAGATGCGCTAAGCCACGCAGCAGGAAAGAGGTTCTATGAGCTGCCTATAACACCGGAGCAGATTGCTATGGCGAGAGCAGAGAATAATTAAAATTATAACACAGATAAGATAAAATATAAGACGGCACGATTTATTTCTGGATAAAGGGAATAGTCGTGCCATTTTTATGTTTATAAATAAAGTAAAAACTTGAAGAAACGGATAAAATAGGCGAAAAAAGCTTTGAAGAAACGGACAAAATGAGTAAAAATAACTTTGAAGAAACGGACAAAATGAGTGAAAATAATCTTGAAGAAATGGTAAAAATAAGAGATAATAATATTGAAAAAAGTTACGTAAATGAGTGGAGAAATTTACTTTTGATACTCACATCATAGTATGTATTATATAAAGAAATCAGAGGTGATTTTAGCGCAGTAAAGAATAGTAACAATGATATGGTTCTGAAAGGGGAAGACTATGAATTTTAAAAGAAAAGTATATAGTAGATTGTTAGAATGGAAGGAAAAGTATTCGGATAAATATGCGGTGTTGTTAGAGGGGGCGAGACGAGTTGGTAAGTCTACAATCGCCCAAAGCTTTGGAGAAAATGAATATGACTCATATATTCTTATTGATTTTTCAAAAGCAACAGCTAATATATTGGAGTGTTTTGATGATATAGCAAATCTAAATATATTTTTTTTAAGATTGCAGGCGGAAACAGGTATAACATTATATGAGCATAAATCGCTGATTATATTTGATGAAGTTCAGCTATTCCCGAAAGCAAGACAGGCAATAAAACATCTTGTTGCAGATGGAAGATACAGTTATCTGGAAACTGGTTCACTAATATCCATAAAGAAAAATGTAAAGGATATTTTAATTCCATCGGAGGAAATGAAAATACAGGTGTATCCAATGGATTATCAGGAGTTCTGTGATGCAACGGGGGGAAACTATGAACTTCTTTGTCAGATATACAATACAGGTAAGGCTATTGGACAGCCAACTAATCGTAAACTGATGAGAGATTTAAGAATATATATGGCAGTAGGTGGTATGCCTCAGGCAGTTGAAGCTTATATAGAGGGTAAGAATTTCTCTGAAATTGATATGGTCAAAAGACAGATTATATCATTGTATGAAGAAGATTTTAAAAAGATTGATGGTTCTGGAAGAATCTCTGCGTTATATCACTCAATTCCGGCACAACTTGCAAAGGATTCAAAAAAATACAGGATTACTGCGGCAATAGGAAAGAAGAATAATTCAAAAACAGAAGAATTATTGTATGAGCTGATTGATTCAAAGACTGTCGTACCTTGTTATAATTCAACTGATCCAAGGGTAAGTCTGACAGATACAAAGGACTTTGACAGTTATAAATTATATCTTTCGGATACTGGATTATTTATTACATTAATGTTTATAGACCGTCCAGTCACAGAAAATAATGTATATGCAAAGCTGCTTTCTGATAAGCTGCCAGCTAATCTGGGCTATTTATATGAGAATCTTATTGCACAGATGATTACAGCAGCGGGAAGAGAACTTTATTATCACACATGGGAAAAAGACAAAAGCACACATTATTATGAGGTTGACTTTCTGATTTCTGAGGGAAGTAAAGTAAATGCCTTTGAAATTAAGTCATCAGGAGCAGGAAAGCATGAATCAATAAAACAATTTTATAAAAAATTTTCAAAGAATGTAAGTAAGATATATTTAATATCGCAAAAAGATGTTGGAAAAGAAGAAAATTTAATGTTGAAACCATTTTATTTAATGCCATTTCTCATAAAGTAGATGACTATTTCACATTATAAAATACAGGAGTAAAAATTATGCCTAATATACTGATTGTAGAAGATGATATAAATATTAATAACCTTCTTTGTGAGGTGCTTATGAAGGCAGGTTATACGTGTGAACAGGCATTTTCAGGAACAGAGGCAAAGCTGCTTCTTAATATAAAAGAAAAGGCTTATACGCTTGTACTGCTTGACTTAATGCTGCCTGGTGCAAGTGGTGAGGAGGTTTTAAAGGAAATAAGAAAACATGGAAGGCTTCCGGTGATTGTGCTGACTGCAAAGGATAGCATAGATGATAAAATCGGGGTGCTGACGGACGGAGCAGATGATTATATAACAAAGCCCTTTGAGATTAGAGAGGTACTGGCACGTATTCAGGTGCAGCTTCGTCATATAGAGGCAGAAACAGAGTCAGAAGCAAAAGGCGAAACAGAGTCAGAAACAAAAGTGAAAACAAAGGCTGGCATGCAGGAAGGACAATATAGCGGAAGGCTTGAGTTCAGGGATATGGTGCTTACACGCTCTACATTTGAGGTAAGTATCGGTGGCAGGGTGCTTCCTAAGATTACAAAACAGGAATTCGCAATATTGGAATTGCTGCTTAAAAACCCGAAGCAGGTGTTTAGCAAGGAGGATATATTCGAATATGCGTGGGATGAGCCATATATGGGTGAAACAAAGACACTGGATGTGCATATAAGCAATATCAGAAAGAAAATAAAGACAGTTACATCTGATGAATATATAGAAACAATCTGGGGGATTGGATATCGCCTGCATGAATAATTTACTCTTTTTTTACTATTTATTTGCGATTGATTAGGATTTATTTTTTATGATAAGAGCAGTTAAGAAAAGGAGGAAAAGGCTTTGAGTGAATTATTATTGCAGACAAGGAATCTGACTAAGCAGTATGGCAGACACAGGGCAGTTGATGATGTAAATATGCACATTAAAAAGGGTGCGATATATGGCTTTATTGGAAGAAATGGAGCCGGTAAAACGACTTGTCTTAAGATGATTAGCGGACTGTCAACACCGTCTTATGGCGAAATAGAAATGTTTGGTTATAAGGGAAAGGACTTACAAAAGGTACGTTCAAGAGTAGGGTGTCTTATAGAAGCACCCGGACTTTATGGAAATATGTCGGCATATGACAATCTGAACATTAAATGTAAGCTTACAGGGATTAAGAAAAAAGGATATATAGAAGAACTGTTAAAAACAGTAGGTCTTGATGCTGTTGGAGAAAAGAAAACAAAGCATTATTCGCTTGGAATGAAGCAGCGCTTGGGAATTGCTCTTGCACTTGTAGGCGAGCCTGACCTTCTTATTCTTGATGAGCCGATTAACGGACTTGATCCGCAGGGAATAGTGGAGGTGCGTGAAACTATCCAGAAGCTTGCTAAGGAGCGTGGCATGACAATATGTATTTCAAGTCATATACTGGAGGAATTATCAAAGCTTGCCACAGATTATGGCATTATTCATAATGGATGCCTTGTGCAGGAGCTTACAAGAGAAGAGCTTATGAAAAAATGCAGTGAGCGCATAGAGCTTACACTTGATAATCCTAAGCAGGCTATTCCTGTGCTTGATGATATGGGCTTTAGCAGCTATCAGGTTATAGATAAAGAACATATTCATATATTTGAAAGACTGGGAGAAAGTGCCAGTCTGAATATGGAGCTTGCAAAGGCGGGGATTCCGGTTAAGGGAATATCTATTACAAGTGAAGAGCTTGAGAATTATTTCTTAAGGCTTACAGGGGGTGACAATCGTGCTTAATATGATAAAGATGGATGTATACAGAATGTTTCGTACAAAGAGTATGTATGTAATATGGATTATATTGCTGGCATCAGCACTGCTTACCTCATTTCTTTCAAAAATAGATTATGATGCAGCTAATAAGGAATGGGAGAAACAGCAGGCAGTGGAAAGTCAGGCAGATACTGATACTGATATGCAGGCAGCTGATGTGGTAAATGCACAGGACATAGAGGAACAACAGGCAGCTGACAGCAACAAGGAACAGCTTTCGCAGCAGAATACAGATAATGTCAATCTGGGTATGAGTGTAGAATTACCTACGGAGCCTGGAAAGAAGGTTACGGTAATGGATGTTTTCTTTTCTAATGCACAGGGAAAGTTTTATGCACTTTTTCTTGTAATATTTGCGGTTATGTTTGCAACAGCAGATATTAAGAGCGGTTATATTAAGAATATTGGCGGACAGGTGTCACAAAGAGGAATGCTTATTGCATCAAGGGCAGTTGCACTTGCCTTATTTACAGCAATCACATTTGCAGGGATATTTGTATTCCAGGCAGCAGCGAATATGCTTGCGTTTAAGTGTGTGGTGTGGGGTGACTGGAAAGAGATTATACCTTATTTCTTAACAGAATTTATGCTTCATTATGCATTTGTGTTAATATGTATGGCGATAGCAGTTATAATTAAGAACAATGTCATAAGCATGACATTAGCGGTATGTCTTACTATGAATATAATGAGTATTGTGTATGCCCTTATAGATTATGTGGGCAATAGAGTGGGACTTCATAACTTCAATATATATAAGTATACAGTAACTGGAAGGATGGCAATGCTTCCTATGAATGCAGGCAGGGAGGATGTTATTAGTTCAGTGTGTGTGGCAGCCGCATTTATTATTATAATGCTGTCATTAAGCAGTTATATTTTTCAGAAAAGGGATATTTAGAGAATGAGGATTATTATTGGAATATTAGCAGTAATAATTATTATACAGGCATTTATTATGTGGAAATACCAGCGGCAGATTAAGGACATCTGCCGCCAGTTGTCGTTTCTTATGGAACACGATAGCAACAAGCTGATTCAACGTGAAATAGATATAGGGGGAATAGGTGAGCTTTCAGATAAATTGAATGAGCTGCTTGACCTGCGTAAAAAAGAAAGAAACGAGTACAGAAAAAAAGAAGAGCTGATAGCGGACACATATACTAATCTTTCACACGATATAAGGACACCGCTTACATCGCTCGACGGATATTTCCAGCTTATAGAGGAATGTGACAATATAGATGACCAGAGGAGATATCTTGATATAATCAGAGAAAGGCTTAACAGTCTCAATGAAATGCTGGAGGAGCTTTTTACATTCACAAAGCTGAAAAATGATTCATATAAGCTGGAGCTTACAGAATGTTGTATAAACAGAATATTAAAAGAAGCTGTATTTTCTTATTATGATGAATGGAAGAAGCAGGGTATCTGCCCGGAGATTAGTATTACTGAGGAAATGCTGTATATATCAGGTAATAAGCAGGGCTTAAGAAGAGTTATACAGAATGTCATAAAAAATGGTCTTGATCATGGGGAAAAGAATATAAGTATCGAGCTTACCAGAAAGGATAATCACGCCTTGCTTAAAATCAGCAATTATACAGAACATCCTGAAAATATTGACTTAAGCCATGTGTTTGAGCGTTTTTATAAAGCGGATGTGGCAAGAGGCAGAGCCTCAACCGGACTGGGTTTATCTATTGCAAAAGAGCTTGTGGAGCGTATGAATGGAGATATAAGTGCAAGAATACAGGGGAATGATTTCATTATTGAGATAAAAGCTTCGCTTGTGGTATAACGAACACAATAGTGCTCATCTTAAAAGTTCCTTACGGAACTTTGTATGTGCGCTGAAAAGCTGTGCAAATATTGTGGTATAATATGCATAGGCTGGAAAAATTAATAAAAATATCCCACTGTATATTGACAAAAAAATATCAAAGTGATATAAAATGCAGAAGAAAAAGGGGCTGTTACAAAGGAATTATATACAGAATATGCTGATTCGTTTAATGAATGGGGAATACTACAAGTTCAATAATAAAGGGAGACATGCGTATGAAAAATATAAAAGAAATAGGGGATTTTTTTATAAATCTGAATGAATATGTATATGCAACAGATATAGAAACCAATGAGATTGTATATATGAATCATAAAGCATTGGAAGCGTATGGCTTGGAATCAATAGAGGATATAAAAGGCCTGAAGTGCTATGAGGTATTACAAAAAGCTTCTGTTAAATGTGGAATGTGCAACAACAGCAGGCTTTTACCCGGAGCCTTTGATGAATGGCGTTATTATAATCCTGTATTAGATAAATATATGATAATAAAGGATACACTGATAGAGGGCGAAGGGAACAGAAAGTACAGGCTGGAAATAGGCATAGATATAAGTGAAGAGTTTGCACAGGATAAGCTTATCCAAAAGTACAGAGAAACTGAGGCACTTGTCAATGAGGGCTTAAGAGAGGCACTTGCAGCAGATACACCTGATGAAACGATTAACACACTTCTTGGGTATATAGGTAAAGCACTTAATGGAGAAAGAACCTATATATTTGAAAAAAATATATATGGCAGAGATGATAATACATATGAGTGGACAGCAGATGGAATAAGGTCAGAGAAGGATAATCTTCAGAATCTGCGTCCAGAGGTATGTGCTAACTGGTATAAGTGCTTTGAAAAAGGCGGAAACATAGTAATTCAGGATATTGAAGAAATAAAGGATAGTGATTCCCTGCAATATGATAATTTAAAAAGACAGGGTATTCATTCAATAATTGCAATTCCTATATATAACGAAGGAAATGTTGTTGCATTTATGGGAATAGGCAATCCGCCACTGCTTACACTTAAATATGCCTTAAGTATACTTGAGATTATGGGAGCTTTTATTATATCGTGTATAAAGCGCAGGAATATGATGAGAAAGCTTGAGGATATGAGCTATAAGGACGCACTGACCAATATAGGAAACCGCTTTGCAATGAGTGCATGTGTAGAGAGTATAGATGAAAAACAGAGCATAGGTGTTGTTTACTGTGATGTTACAGGACTGAAATATGTGAACGATACAATGGGACATGATGCAGGCGACAGACTTATTCTTAATGCGTGTGGATGTCTTACGGATGTGTTTGGAGAAGATAAGGTGTTCCGTATAGGTGGAGATGAGTTCCTTGTAATCTGTACACAGATAGATGAGAATACATTAATAAAGCGTATAACAGAGTTAAAAGAACTAATGAAAGAGCGTTCTGTGAATATGGCAGCCGGTGTTATCTGGAGGGAGAACGTAATAGCAGGCTTTGGCGAAATATTACGTGAGTCTGAGGAGCTGATGTATGCTGATAAAGCACAATATTATAAAGAAAAAGGTGTTGAACGCAGAAAAGGACGGGCATAGCAGGGCTAAAGCAATACATGTAGCACAATAACAGGAAATTTTGTGATAAATTATAATAAATAATACAGCTTAATTATTGACATTTTAAGATCAATTATATACAATCACATTATCTGCGATGACGAAGACAGTAGATTATGAAAGAAAGCGATAGCGAGCCGGGATGGTGGAAGCCGGTGTGAGTAGAGCATAGTTGAATATCACTTCCAAGCATCCTTGCAGAACTTTGCAGTATAATATTATGGGTAACATTAAGGATAGTATTATATTACGAAAAGTAAGTAAGGACGGTAATCCTACCGTTACAAGGGACGCATATGATGGTATGTCGTAATTGATATAGGTTAAGTTGATTCAGCCCCTGTCGTATTACGGCAGGGGTTTTTTTGCATATGTAACGACATTTGTTACAGCACCAATAAAGCAAGCTGACATCGTTACGATTAAGTAAATGATTTGAAAGGAGTAACACAATGGTATACGAGAAAGTTTCATCAGATATGAATTTCGTAGACAGAGAAAAACAGGTTGAAAAGTTCTGGAAGGATAATGATATATTCCAGAAGAGTATTGATAACCGCAAGAAGGGGGAGACATATACATTTTATGATGGACCTCCTACAGCTAATGGTAAGCCACATATCGGACATGTTCTTACAAGAGTTATAAAGGATATGATTCCAAGATATAGAACAATGAAGGGTTATATGGTTCCACGTAAGGCCGGATGGGATACACACGGACTTCCAGTTGAGCTTGAGCTTGAGAAGGAATTAGGTCTTGACGGCAAGGAACAGATTGAAGAGTATGGTCTTGAGCCATTTATCAAGAAATGTAAGGAAAGCGTATGGAAATACAAGGGTATGTGGGAGGATTTCTCATCTACAGTTGGTTTCTGGGCTGATATGGATAACCCATACATCACATATGATGATAACTTCATCGAGTCTGAATGGTGGGCTTTAAAGCAGATATGGGATAAGGGTCTTTTATACAAGGGCTTTAAGATTGTTCCTTACTGCCCACGTTGTGGAACACCACTTTCATCACACGAAGTAGCACAGGGCTATAAGGCTGTTAAAGAGCGTTCAGCAGTAGTACGTTTTAAGTGTGTAGGCGAAGATGCATATTTCCTTGCATGGACAACAACACCTTGGACACTTCCATCTAACGTGGCACTCTGCGTGAACCCAGAAGAAACATACGTTAAAGTTAAGGCAGCAGACGGCTATACTTACTATATGGCAGAAGCACTTCTTGATAAGGTACTTGGTGGACTCGCAGTTAAGGCAGGTCAGACAGTAGGCGGAAATGTTATCGAAGAAGGTAAGGAAGCTGGAAGCGGCGCTGGCGTTGACTACGAAGTATTAGAAACTTACAAGGGTAAAGACCTTGAATATAAAGAATATGAGCCATTATATCAGTGTGCGGCAGATGTTGCAGCTAAGCAGCACAAGAAGGGACATTTTGTTACATGTGATGACTATGTAACTATGTCAGATGGTACTGGTATCGTTCATATTGCACCAGCATTTGGTGAAGATGATGCCAAGGTTGGACGTAAGTATGACCTTCCATTCGTACAGTTTGTTGACGGAAAGGGTGAACTTACAAAGGAAACACCATATGCAGGACTTTTCGTTAAGAAGGCAGACCCAGAAGTACTTAAAGACCTTGATAAAGAGGGCAAGTTATTCGATGCTCCTAAGTTCGAGCATGATTATCCATTCTGCTGGAGATGTGATACACCACTTATCTACTATGCAAGAGAATCATGGTTTATTAAGATGAGTGACCCAGAAGTTAAGGCTAACTTAATAGCTAATAATAAGACAATCAACTGGATACCAGAAACAATCGGAACTGGACGTTTTGGTGCATGGCTTGAAAATGTTCAGGACTGGGGAATTTCACGTAACAGATACTGGGGTACTCCTCTTAATATCTGGGTATGTGATGATTGTGGAGAAATGTTATCTATCGGAAGCAAGGCAGAGTTAAAGGAACATGCTGATAACTGTCCAGATGATATCGAGCTTCACAGACCATATATTGATGCTGTTACTTGTACTTGTCCTAAATGTAAGGGCAAGATGAAGAGAGTTCCAGAAGTTATCGACTGCTGGTTTGACTCAGGTTCAATGCCATTTGCACAGCACCACTATCCATTTGAGAATAAGGAAGTGTTTGAACAGCAGTTCCCTGCTAAGTTCATTTCAGAAGCCGTTGACCAGACAAGAGGCTGGTTCTACTCACTTCTTGCAATATCAACACTTCTTTTCAATAAAGCACCTTATGAAAATGTTATCGTACTTGGTCACGTTCAGGATGCAGATGGACAGAAGATGAGTAAGTCAAAGGGTAACGCAGTGGATCCATTTGATGCATTAAAGAAGCACGGTGCAGATGCTATCCGCTGGTACTTCTATGAGAACTCAGCACCATGGCTTCCTAACAGATTCCATGACAAGGCTGTTACAGAAGGTCAGAGAAAGTTCATGGGAACTATCTGGAACACATATGCGTTCTTTGTACTTTATGCTAACATTGATGACTTCGATGCTACTAAGTATACACTTGAGTATGATAAGCTTCCAGTTATGGATAAATGGATTCTTTCAAAGCTTAATACTCTTGTTAAGACTGTTGATAATAATCTTGCCAACTACAAGATTACAGAGACAGCAAGAGCACTTGAGGAATTTGTAGATGAGCTTTCTAACTGGTATGTAAGAAGATGCCGTGAAAGATTCTGGGCTAAGGGCATGGAGCAGGATAAGATTAATGCTTATATGACTCTTTACACAACACTTGTAACACTTTGCAAGACAGCAGCACCTATGATTCCTTTTATGACAGAAAGCATTTACAGAAACCTTGTATGCAGTATAGATAAGACAGCTCCTATCAGTATCCACCTCTGCGACTTCCCAGAAGTTAAGGAAGAATGGATTGACAAGGAACTTGAAGATAATATGGAAGATGTATTAAATGCTGTTGTTATCGGAAGAGCATGCCGTAACTCAACTAACATCAAGAACAGACAGCCAATCGGAAAGCTGTACATCAAGGCTGACTGGAAGTTAAACGAATACTTTACAGCTATAATAGCAGATGAGCTTAATGTTAAGGAAGTTGAGTATACAGATGATGTAAGAGCATTTACTTCATACTCATTCAAGCCACAGTTAAAGACACTTGGACCAAAGTATGGCAAGCATCTTAATGCTATAAGAACTGCGCTTTCAACACTTGATGGCAATGCAACTATGGATGAGCTTAATACTAAGGGTTCATTTACAATCAATGCTGATGGTGAAGATATCGTTCTTGAGAAGGATGATGTTCTTATAGAGATGACTCAGAAGGAAGGTTTTGTAGCAAGTTCTGACAAGGGTATCACAGTTGTTATGGATACTAACCTTACACCAGAGCTTATCGAAGAAGGCTTCGTAAGAGAAATCGTAAGTAAGATTCAGACTATGCGTAAGGATGCTGGATTTGAGGTTATGGATAAGATTACTGTATATGTAGATGGTAATGACAAGTTAGCAGACCTTATGGTTAAGAATGCAGAGCAGATTAAGAGTGTTGTTCTTGCTGATTCTATAGAAACAGGTAAGACAGCAGGCTTCACTAAGGATTGGGATATCAATGGTGAGAAGGTTGTACTTGCAGTTGAGAAGAACTAATATAGAACCTTAATATACGAGGAGAAAATTGCAGTTGTGCGAATTTTCTCCTCGTTTTTTAGTATTTACAGTTTTTAAACAGAATATATAGGCATTTGCAGAAATATATGTTGACAAATAAGGTTTAGTGGTTTAGATTAAGATTATAAATATCGGATAAGAGAGGTGCAGATTAATATGCAGCCAGTAATATATGAAAGTGAGTATAACTTCTGTAAAATATTGTGGGAAAATGAACCGGTTAAGAGCACAGAGCTGGTGAGATTATGCAGGGAAAAGCTTGACTGGAAGAAGTCAACCACATATACAGTTATAAAAAGACTGAGTGACCGCGGAATAATAAAGTCCGAGAATGCAATAGTCACATCTATAATTAAGAAAGAAGATGCACAGTCAATAGAGAGCGTGAATACCATAGATTCAAGATTTGACGGTTCGCTGCCGGAATTTGTGGCGGCTTTTGTTCGTGCAAGGGGGATAACGGACGAGGAAAGACAGGAGATAGTAAGACAATTTGGGTTAGATAAATAACACAATGGGGATTGTGTAAAGTGGAAGGCTTAGGGCAATCCGTATACATCAGTGAGTGGGGGTATACATATGATGGGGTTAAAGTTATATACAGACATTTTGGAGAATAATATCAGAGTAATAGCAGCTATGCTAATATGCCTGTTTATATGTGGTTTAATGCGTATAAAGTCAGCGAAGCTTAAGCTGCTGTTAATGTCTTTAGTGTGGGTCAGAATTCTGATACCACTGTCAATCAGATTCAATATAAAAATAGTATCAACAGACATATTGTCAGAAGTGAGTTACACAGATAGTGTGACGGGAATAACAATAAATATGTATGAAATATTAGCGGTCATATGGCTGCTTGGAATTGTTGTGATATTTCTACATAATATGTTAGCTGATATGAAATTCAGGAACGGATTATCTACAAGTATTCCACAGGAGATACTAGCTGGCGGTAAAAGAGTGAAAGTATACAGAAGTGATTATATATCTTCTGGATTGGTATATGGTGTTGTCAGACCTAAGGTTTATATATCATATGCAGTCAATGATGAAGACGTACCATATCTTTATGAGCACGAGTATACGCACATACGCCACAGACATCATATTATCAAGATAATAACAGGCATAGCAGCGGTTATATATTGGTACAATCCGCTGGTATGGATGTTTTATAAGTATTATGCAGAATATATAGAGTTAAGCTGTGATTATGACTGCTGTAACAGACATAGGGACGATGAGGACTGGAGTAAGAAATATGCCAATATATTGTTAAATAGTGCTTATAAAGGCAATGTGACAAAAGTAAGGGTGCTGGGATTTAATAATGATTACAGAATTACGATTAATAGAATAGGTAATATAATGAAGCCTCAAAGTGCCAGTACCAGCAAGGTGGCAGTATCATTACTGATATTGACGGTTGTTATGGCTGCATTATTCATAAAGCCTACGGTGCAGTATGTAGAAGCCGGCGGTAATGAAGTTAATAGAAGTACAGATGTTATTGAAAAGATAGAGCATACAGATGAGAGCGTACAGATAGAAGATGAAGAACAGGCAGAAGATGAGGTAATTAAGACAGAGCAGAAGGAAGTCGATGGGAAAGTATTAGGAACGGGTGGACAATATGTCCAGTCATATCAGGAGTTTGACCCAGCTAATGCAAGAGATAGCGGGGTTACGATATGGATTGTTTTTCCAAGTGAATAACATTTAGATAGGTAATTTAAGGTGAATAGGAGTCTAGAGAGGAGTTAAGTATGAAAAAAAGAGTACAATTTTTATTAGGGTTAGTTTTATTTATAATAATTTCGGTTAATTCTATGATTTGTAATGTAAAAGCAGGAGAAAGTGAATTTATGAATTCATATATTGAAGAGATTGATTTGGATAGGAGACTGTATGAGGATAATGTTACTTATCATATAGAGTTAATAGATAATACAGGAGAAGTATGTGCTTATGTAAAAGTTATTATTTCATATGAATATGCTGATGGAGTTTGGGTAAGTATGGACTGGATATATTTAAATGTGGAATGTTGTGACGGTTATTCAGCTGTAATAGATGAGAATGCTCAAATATATCAAGATTACGGAGTAAGATATTGCACGATAAGCAACTCTGACGGCTTAAATATAAAATATAAGATAAAAGCGTACGCAGATTGTTATGGTGAAACAAGTGTAGATTATGAAATAATAGATAGATATTATGATTAATGACATAATGGGAATGAACATTGTGGTAGCTAATATGTAATAAATAAAAGTAAAATTAATTGACAGAATAGGTCTAATGAGTTAGACTTGTGGTATAAATACTTTGTGCATTAATTATAAAGAACCAAGAGCTCAGTTCTTAATATTTAGTATTAGTGCAACAAAGAGTTAAATTTAATTAAGAAGGGAGGAGGTATAGATAATATTTAGTTAGTAACCGAGTAACTAAAGATATTTGCCGAAAGGAGAAAATATTATGAATTTTATGAGAATAAAGAAAATAGGTAAAATGGCAACAGCGGCTATCATAGCATTTATTGCTGTTGTAGTATTTATTAATCCACAGAAAGCACAGGCATCACAGGGAGGTGCAGTAACGGTAACAGCTACTTCCAATTATGTACTTGACAATTCACATAGTGTGGATATTTCTATAACGGCTGATGTTGAATATGCATATGATGAGGGTTCTTATGGCTGGGTTATAAATATAACTCCACGAGGATGGAGTGATTATGGTGATGTTATTATAGGTAATATGGATTACGTAGATGAATATGGATATACAACATCAATGGCAACATATGTATTCCATTATACAGGTTATTTAGGAGATAGTGATTATGAGGGATATGTATATTTCAATTTTAGTGTTGATGAATGGGGGAATATTGATTACTGGTTAGAATAATAAAATATCTAAAATGTTGATTATGGAAAGGGGCGTATCGGCTATGAAAAAGATATTATTAATTATGATGACAGTTACAACAGCATTAGTTATGACAGCGTGTTCTGGAAAGACGAACAGTCAGACATCATCTGAGGATTATAAGTATTCCTCATATGTATATGATGACAATGCACCACAGTATTATATGTCGGATAATGCAGCGGCATCAGAGACAGGATATTATTATATAGCCGGTGCGCCTGTTAATAATAATAGAAATTCGTATATATATTATTATGATATGGTGAAAGATATGACCATACCATTATGTTCTAAGATGGACTGTGACCATAGGACAGAAGAGTGTGAGGCATATATGTCTAAGGATGCCTGTCTGGGAAATAAGATATGGTATCATAACCAAAGATTATATATGATTGAGAGGACTACAGAAAAAGATATACTTGTTTCCTATGATAAGACAATGAGAGATAAGAAAGAAGAGAAGACGCTATCAATAAATGGGCTGTCAGTTAATAAAAATTATAACAGTGCCTGTTTAACTAATGGTAAATTATATTATGAAATATCTGGAGATAATCAGATATATCTGTGTGCAGTGCCTATAGATACAGATGGGCAGGCTTATATTGTAAAACAGTATGCGAGTGGGTATTATTATCACGAAGTGATTTCATTATATCCAATAGAAGATAAGCTATATGTTAACTGGCTGAGTGGAATATCAGCTGATGAGTATAGATATTATACAGAGCAGATTGATGTGTCAACAGATGGAGTTGTTATTCAGTGTAATATGAATGAGAAGTATCCAGAAATAGCATCAACTATTATATATACAGAATGGTGTAGACAGTCGCGTTTTGATAGTGATGGAAATATATATTTTGCCTGCGTAGGTGATAATAAATATATAGTAAGAAAGCTTAATATAAGTACAGGGGATATCAAAGATATATATTTGCAGGAAATGCAGCACGAAAAAGACTACATGTATGTGAGTTTGAAAAATTATGATGGTAAGTATTTATATATTTATAAAAATGTCAATGGAGAAGCACTTGATGAAAAGAGCATCGAAGAAAAATTAAAAAAATACGACAATAATATATATATATTAGATACAGATGGTAATGTAAAAGATACAGTAACATTGAATGGAACAGATGATACAGCAAGTGGAAATATTTCAGGTGAATTTTATGGAGGAGATGACAGATGTCTTCTTATTGTATTTAGCACATATGGTATAAAAGGTCTGGAGTTATCTGAAGAAAAAACAGCTCTTAGGGCGGAACTTATAGAAGAAAGTAGAAAAAATAAAAAGGGAAGTCCAGTTGTCAGTGTTTCAGCCATTTTGGATAAATCTCAGATTGGCAGTGGTGCTATAACTTTGGAGCAGATTACACCTGAATAAGTTATGGGTGAGGTGAAGGCGTATGGAACTTGTAAGAATTGTAAGAAAAAGTCTACTTTGCATAGTGTGTCTGTTTATAGCAATGATATGTATAAGCCTTTATCAGATTAATTATAATCAGGATAGTAAAGTGTATAAGTATTACAAGGAGATTATCGCAGATTATAATAATATTAAAAATGATAACGTAGCATTTACAGCAGAAAAACTTACTAAAACGTATGAACAATATAAGGAAGAAGACAGCGAATATATAGAGGAAGCTGCTGGACTGATTAAGGAAAAAGAAAAATATATCGAAAGTTATAATGCAGATAACCAGTCAAAGAATTATAACAGAATATTGCAGAGTACACTTTTTGGTAATGACAATAGTTTTTATATACTTAATGCGAATAAACAGATTAAGGATAAGGAAAATCGCCCATCTGTTGATGTAGAAATGGTTAATACAACGGCTGTTGAAAAGCTGGTAACCAACAGAACGATGCCTCTTTTGTATATAATTATATTCACAGTTATTATTATCTATTTTACAGAAGAAACAGATAATGGTGTATTGGTACTTGTAAGAACAAGCAGGCGTGGGCGCATATTACTTCCGATAGTAAGATGTGGCATTATAATTATATATAATATTGTACTTTCATTTCTGTACAACGGAATATTGTATGCTATATATGCTCGTGTATATGGAATTTCTGGCGGTGCATATATACAGAATTCCAAGTTGTTTAATATGTTTCCATATGCTATAAGCATTAACCAGTTCTTTGTTCTATATTGTCTGGTATATGCACTGGCAATGTTTACTATAGGGTTATTTATATATTTTGTAATTAATCTTATAAGTAATTATAAAGTTGCTGTTACATTGGTTATAGTAATATTTTTGTGTGAATATCTGCTATATAATAAAATTCAGTATAATAGCCAGTTTAATGCTTTGAAGTACATAAACATAATAAATATATTGTTTTCTGGAACATCTTATCTTGTGTATGAGAACTGGGGAACCAATGGCTTTATAGCAGATATAAGTACTACTACATTTGTTATGACTGCGGTTATATTCCTTATAGGTCTTGTTGGAAATATAGTTGTGTATTCATCAAAGCATACTATCAGAAAGAAGAATATTATTGATATTATGCTTGATAAAATACATATATTGATACAGAAACTGATGTATAAAATGTCGCTTCTTTTAATGGAAATATATAAGACGCTTATAATACAGAAGGGAATTCTGTTTATAATTGTATTGGTGTATGTGCTTATGACATTTAAAATTCAACGAGGCGTGGATTACACTAATAACAATTATATGGTTAATAAATTCTATAAGGAATTTGATGGACGTGCGCCAGATGAAGATGTGGAAGCCTATATAACAGATTTAAGAGATGAGTTAGAAGAAGCAAAGCAGGATGAAGCTGCAATGTTATATAAAAAGGAGGAATTGTTAAAAGAGCAGCGTAACATAGATGCAATGCAGGCGGCAGTTGATTATGTCAATGAAATTAATGATAACAGGTCAGCATCAGCAGTTATAGTTAATCCAGCCAATTATAATGATATACTTGGAGAAAGAATGTATTCTAGTAATGAGAGCGTGAATTTTATAAGTATTATTATAGTTATATTATTATTTGCAGGGGACTATGCTTTTGAAAGGCAGAATAAAATGACAGCCCATATACGTTCATCTAAAGGAAGAGTAAGGTTATGGAATAATAAAATGTTAAAGGTCTTCATAATAACCACATTATTGTGGCTGATATCAACTATAATTAATGTACATAATATATCTGACCGTTATGTATATAACCAGCTTACACAAAGTATATGGTGTTTACAGATGTTTAAGGATTTTCCAGTTAATATAAGTATTCTGGCATATATTATCTGGTGTAGTGTATACAGGCTTATATGGATGCTTGTTGTTGCATTTACAGCTTATATTATATCTTATAGATTTAGCTATAAAGTATCGTTAATGGTTTCATTTGTTATGTTAATACCACACGTTATATATATATTAGGTGTAAACTGGGCGCAAAAGTTTTCAATAGTTGTAGGTATGGATATTAACAGACTGTTTAATACATATGGCTATAACGTAAAAAGCATAATTCTGCTTATTGTAGTATTTGTAATAATACTTGTGATAGCCTGTGCAACATATCGTAAAAATATAAAATAATATTTTTAAATATTATATAGACAGAATATCCATTAAATAAAAGCTATTTGGTATGAGAAGTATGGAGGGTTATTATGGAACTTAAGATTACAGATTTAAAGAAAACATATGGAAATGTCAAAGCTTTGAAAGGGATAAATTATACATTTACGCCGGGAGTATATGGAATACTTGGTGCTAACGGTGCAGGCAAAAGTACGATGATTAATCTGATAACAGATAATGTCAGCCGTGATAAGAATGGCGGAAGCATAATGTATAGTGATGGTGAAGATAATACAGTATCTAAGGAGCTTGTTGATATATTAAAGCTTGGGGCAAAGTTTCGTGGGGTTGTAGGATATATGCCACAGCAACAGGGCTTTTATGAGGAGTTTTCGCCTAAGGCATTTCTTAAGTATATGGCAGAGATAAAAGGTGTTAAGAGTGTAAAGTCTGTTGATGAAGCTGGAAATGTGACCATTAAAAAAGTTAATCAGCAGATAGATGAATTGCTTGAAGTGGTCAATCTTACATCAGTTGCGTATAAGAAGATAGGTGGTTTCTCTGGTGGTATGAAACAGCGTGTACTTCTTGCACAGGCATTGCTGGGTGACCCAAAGATACTTATACTTGATGAACCGACAGCAGGTCTTGACCCTAAGGAAAGAATAGGTATCCGTAATTATATTGCTGAATTATCCAGAGATAAGATTATATTATTCGCAACTCACGTTGTAAGTGATATTGAGTGTATAGCGGATAAAGTGCTTTTGTTAAAGGATGGTGAGATAATTGCAACAGGAACACCTTCACAGCTTATAGAGAATATGCAGGGCAAGGTTGGTGAAGTTGTCTGCACTCTTTCAGATGTAGCTGATTTGCAGGGAAAGTACCATATAGGAAATATCAGGCAGAGAAAGAACGGTATGGTATTAAGGCTTGTCGGAGATGAGCTTCCAGAGGAGGCTGTAAGGGTGGACAATGATATAGATTTAGAGGATGTATATCTTTATTATTTTGAATGATAAATAGAAAATATAATCAATAGTAATAAGCGTGGAAGAAGGTTGTATGATTACAATTTTTTTCAACGTTTTTATATAAATAGGTGAGATGAGGTACAATTCACGCCAAAAAATGACAGTTCACGCCAATGGTATTGAAATGTTCGCTTGGATAGATATACTGAAATTAGTAAAAACAGTTGGAAGAAATGTTGTAGAAATTTAAAAGGCAGAAAATATGAAAATGCTGACAAAGAAAATAGTGGATTGTATATATGTTAACAAGATAATAGAACAGGATATGATAGCTGTATGTGAATATGGTGTTGAACTTGTATTGGCAGGAATAGTTAATATAATTGTAATATTATTCGTAAGTGTTTTGCTACATAGTATGTTATATGGAATTATATTTCTGTTAATATTGATATCAACGAGGGCGTTTATGGGCGGATATCACGCAACTACCCATATTAGATGCAATATTTCAATGGTTTGTATATATATAATATCATTACTAATGTTAAATATTAAATACGATGGTTATGTAATGCTTGTGCATATTCTTACACTTACAGGATATATAGTTATAAGCAGATACGCACCATTAGAAAACTCAAATAAAAGCTTATCGGAACAGCAAAAGAAGAAATATAACAAAATAAGTCAGATTGCATATATTGTGTTACTTGTAATAGCAATGGTGGTTAATTATAAAGACCAGGAGCTCAGTCTTTATATTAATATAATAATGGTTATCGTAGTTGTTTTATTGATAATCGGAAAGGAGAAGAACATATATGATGAAGAAAAAGGTATTAAAAGCAGTTGCTAATATATCAATGTACACAGCAAAAGCGGCTTCTAATTCAGCATCATTTTGGGGATTATATCAGCCTAAGGAACCAAAGAAAGTAGAAAAAGATAAAAAATAAGAAAGGGGTAATTTTTATGAAAGTTAAGAAGATTATAAAGACAGTTATAACAGTATTAGCAGTATTTATAGCGGTGATTATTATTAAGAATCCAGATAAGGCATTAGCAACGCAGACTGGTGAAGATGATGTTTATGCAGAGTTAACGGATGTCCAATTAGATGATTCACATTCTATAAATATATATGCACATACACACGTTTCATATGCATATGATGAAGGTGCATATGGTTGGATAGTGGATGGATATGTAGTTGGTAATGATGGTGTTGGAAGTGATAATGTAAACGTAGAGGTGCTTCAATTAGATGAACAATATGGATATGGAACATCACAATTATGTTTTAAATATTATTTTTATGGACATTCATTTATAAATGATTACCGAGGATATATTTATATATATGTATCTATTGATGAATGGGGCAATCTGGATAGTTGTATAGAGTACAAACCGATATAATGAATAGATATATAAATATAACGTGACAAATATTACATTGATTTAGCATATTAGAAAGAGGTGTATCGGCTATGAAAAAAATAATATTAATAATAATCACGGTAGTGACAATGTTGGGAATATCTGCCTGTGGTGATAAGCAATCTAATCAATCAACAGTAACTGATGATTACAGGTATTCTTCATATACTTATGACGATAATGCACCGCAGTATTATATGGCGGGTTCCGCAGCTGCATCGGAGACTGGATATTATTACATAGACGGTGCACCAGTTATTAATAATAGTAATATGTATATATATTATTATGATATGATTAAAGATATGACGATACCATTATGTTCTAAGGTTGATTGCGACCATAGAACAGATGAATGTGAGGCATATATATCACAGAATATCTGTGTAGGAAGCAAGATATGGTATCATAATGAAAGATTATATATGATTGAGAAAACTGAGGAAAAAGATATACTTGTTTCTTATGATAAGACGATGAGAGATAAGAAGGAAGAGAAGACCTTATCAATAAATGGATTGTCCGTTAATAAAAATAGTAAGAACGCCTGTATAACTAATGGTAAGCTGTATTATGAATTATCAGGAGATAATTCATTGTTTATATGTGCAGTTTCCTTGAATTCAGATGAACAGGCATATGTTGTTAAAGAGTATGTGAGTGAATATAATTATTATGAAAGAGTATCGTTATATCCAATAGAGGATAAGATATATGTGAATTGGTTAAGTGGAGTATCTGCCGATAAAAGCTTATATTATATAGAACAGATAGATATCTCTACAGACAATGTGAGTAGACTGTGTGATATGAATGAAAAGTACCCTGAAATATCATCAACGATTATAAATTGGAATAGTGAAACGTATTTTGATAAGGATGGCAACTTATATTTTACTTGTGTTGATAAAGATAATTATATGGTTAAAAAGCTTAATGTAAGTACAGGAGATATCAAAGATTTATATGTACAGGAATTACAGCACGAAAAAGACTATGGTTATGTACATTTAAAGAATTATGATGGAAACTATATCTATATATATAAGGGTGTTAATCTGATGGCTTTGAGTGGAAAGCCTCTTGATGAGCAATTTAAAAAATATGATAATTATATTTATATATTAGATACTGATGGTAATATAAAGGATACAGTAATATTAAATAATACGGATGAGAAGGTATCAGGAAATATTAGTGCTGAATTTTATGGAGGAGACGAGCGGTGTCTGCTGATAGGATTTTCCACACACGATATAAAAGGCTTGGAATTATCAGAAGAAGAACAAAATCTTAGAATAAAATTAGAAGACGAAGTATTTAAAAATAAAAAAGGTTTCGTGGATGTTAATGTTTCAGCGATTTTGGATAAATCGCAGATTGGTAGTGGAAATATAACGCTGGAACCAGTTACACCAGAATAAGTTATATAAAAGGGGAATATAGTATTATATTGAATAATAGCAAAGAAATATAGTCAAAGGTAATCAACAAGTGCGGATGAAAGAATTTCTATGGAAGATTTTATGAATATAATGTGTAGATAATAGATAGAATAGGTAAATAACGATATAGATTTGGAATACGCATATCTTTATTATCTTGAATAATAATGATAAAATATTACTGTTTGAAGCAATTCATATTGAGGGGTGATTGTTTTAAACAGTAATATTTTTATATGGAGAGATAAGCATATGATAAGATTAGCAATATGTGATGACGATAATGAAAATATGAGTTATATGAAAGAAAAAATAAATGAAGCATTTATTAAAAGTGGTTATAACGATGAGATAATATATAATCTTTTTAATACAGGAGAAGAACTTGTAAATGCTCATATTGCTAATAAATTAGATATAGTATTTATGGACATTGAACTTGAAAATAAAAGTATTGGGTTTGATGTAGCAAGGATATTGTGCAGACAAAATAAAAACATTGCAATTATATATATGTCCAATCACGACCATTATGTCACTAAGAGTTTTGTATGCAGACCTTTGGGGTTTATAAGAAAAAAATATGCCAGTGAAGACCTTAAAATGGTTATGGATGAGATTAAATTATATCTTGGTGAAGAGTACAGAACAATAACATTTAACAACAATACTAAGAGAGTGGAATTGAATGTTAATGATATATATTCGGTTGAGGTATTTAATCATCAGCTTCGTATTGTTCTTAAAAATAATAAGGATATTACAATTAGAGATCAGATGGTAAAGCATATAGAGGAACTTGAAGAGAATGGCTTTATTCAGGTGAGAAGGGGAATAGTAGTAAATTCAAGGTATATAAAAAACATAAAAGAAGCGAATTTGATTATGGACAATGGAGAAATGTATCCTATTGGGAGGGAAAATGTTACTAAGGTAAAACAACAATGGCTTAATAAAAGATTATTGTAAGGGATTATTACGATATTATGTAAAGTTATATGGAGCAAAGATATAGGAGTGAGAGAATATGTCTGGTTGGGGAGTATACGATGTAATTATAGAGATTATTTTAAATATATTTCAGGGATTTATGGTTACCTGGTATTTGCAAAAATGTCTTGGAACTGATAGAGAAAAAAAGGATGTATACATAACGGGAACAGTGTATACATTTTTATATCTTATGTTACAGGGATATTTTACAGATTTTGAAGGTGTCGGAATTTTAATATATCTGGGGTTATCATTGTTTTTTAGTTATATGATGCTTGGAGGTACTTTTATAAAGAAACTTGTATATAATATTATGCTTGTATTTGTTCTGGCTTTCTCATCAGTTATTGCGGGGAATATTGTGGGACTGGTTTTATCCAAGGATTTTATGGAGCTTATAAAGACTAGAAATATAGATTATTATATTGCGGCATTTGTCAATCAGATTGTATTAATGTCATTTTTATTGATTATAGTTAAAATGGAAGAAAGAACAAGAAGCTTTTTGAAAGACCGGTACATTATACTTACATTGTCTATACCTATTATTACTATTATGGTATGTGCGGGAGTTTTAAGCATTGATGCTGATAATGGTAATAATATTGTATATACATCGGTTGTTATAATAGGACTTGTGGCTATAAATATTATAACAATTATATTGTTAATGATGGAACAAAATATATGTCAGAAACAGGCGGAAAATGCTATTCAGATGGAGATGTTGGAGCATCAGAAGCAAAATGTTGATGAGATTAATAAAGTGTATCTTGAAACTAAAAAAGTGCGCCATGAAATTACAAAAGTTATAGATATGACACAATATCTTATAGAAAATGGGCAACAAGAGAGAGCGGTCAATTATCTGAGTGAATTTCAGAAAGAAGGAAAGCTGTATAGGCAGGATAATATATATTCAGAAAATGCAATTATCAATCATATTCTCAACAGAAAGATAGAGTATTGCAACAATAATGGATTATCAATAAAGTGTATGGTATGTGGAGAACTTAAAGGTGTATCCGACTATGATATACATATTATTCTGGAGAATTTGCTGGATAATGCAATAGAGGCAGCATTAAAAGCAGTCAATAAAAGAATAAGTGTGGACATATATTCAGATGAACAGGCTATGGTAATAAAAATAAGTAATACTACAGAAGAAAATGTGTTAAAAAACAATCCGGAAATGAACACAACCAAAAAAGATAACAGCTATCACGGATATGGTATTAAGAATGTAAGTGAGCTTGTTAAGAAGAATAACGGAACAATAGAATATATACAGTTGGGAGTTGATATAGTTCAGTGCAGGGTATTGCTTATGTTGTAATAAAGATGATTTTCGTGAAAAGTATGTTGTTTTTTTAACAATTTTATGTTGTATTTACACTAAAATAAGTTTATTAAATTGCAATAGGTGTGGTAATCGTGTATAATTTACTCATATAGTATTTCTGGCTGGAGATGCAGTTGGAAAGCGGAGTTGATGATTAATTAACTCTTAATTTGGTAATAAAAGGTATACAGATTGGGTATATCTATATATAAGGAGGAGAATACAGTATGACAGACACAGCAGTATCTTTTAGCAAAGAAGAATTTAAGAAGAAGGTCGTAAGCAATTGTAAGTCTTTGTATAGAAAGAACATAGATGAAGCTGACAAACAGCAGGTGTTCCAATCAGTGGCATATGCAGTTAAAGATCTTATAATAGATAAGTGGATAGCAACTCATAAGACATATGATAAGGAAGATCCTAAGGTTGTATATTATATGTCAATGGAATTCCTTATGGGTCGTGCACTTGGCAATAATATGATTAATCTTACTAAGTACAATGAGATAAAAGAAGCTCTTGAAGAATTAGGTCTTGATATCAATGTTATCGAAGATCAGGAACCTGATGCGGCACTTGGTAATGGTGGTCTTGGAAGACTTGCAGCATGTTTTCTTGATTCTTTAGCTACACTTGAATATCCAGCATACGGCTGTGGTATAAGATATAAGTACGGAATGTTTAAGCAGGAGATTAAGGACGGATATCAGGTAGAAGTTCCAGATAACTGGTTAAAGGATGGCAATCCATTTGAGATTAAGCGTTCTGAATACAAGTATGAAGTAAAGTTTGGTGGATATGTACGTTCTTACAGAGATGAAGCATCAGGACGTGATATATTCGTTCAGGAAGATTACCGTTCAGTTATAGCCGTTCCATACGACCTTCCTGTTATTGGATATGGCAATAACACAGTTAATTCACTTAGAATATGGGATGCAGAGCCAGTTAATACATTTAACTTAAGCTCATTTGATAAAGGTGATTACCAGAAGGCTATTGAGGAGGAGAACCTTGCTAAGAATATCGTAGAAGTTCTTTACCCTAATGATAACCACTATGCTGGTAAGGAATTAAGACTTAAGCAGCAGTATTTCTTCGTATCAGCATCAGTACAGAGAGCTGTTGACAGATATAAGAGTATGCACAACGGTGATGTAAGAAAGCTCTATGAGAAAGTTACATTCCAGCTTAATGATACACATCCAACAGTTGCAGTTGCAGAGCTTATGAGAATTCTTATGGATGAAAATGGTCTTGAATGGGATGAGGCATGGGATATCACAACTAAGACAGTTGCATATACTAACCATACTATTATGGCAGAAGCACTTGAAAAATGGCCTATCGAATTATTCTCAAGACTTCTTCCTAGAATTTATCAGATAGTAGAAGAGATTAATAGAAGATTTGTAGAAGAGATTAAAGCTAAATATCCTGGAGATCAGGAAAAGGTTAGAAAGATGGCTGTTATCTATGACGGGCAGGTTAAGATGGCACATCTTGCTATATGTGCAGGCTACTCTGTTAACGGTGTTGCAAAGCTTCACACAGAAATCTTAGAGAAGCAGGAGCTTAAGGACTTCTATGAGATGATGCCAGAGAAGTTCAACAACAAGACTAATGGTATTACACAGAGAAGATTCCTTCTTCACGCTAATCCACTTCTTGCAGACTGGATTACAGACAAGATTGGTGACGGCTGGATAACAGACCTTAAGCAGTTAGAGAAGCTTTTAGTATATGTTAATGATGAAAAGGCAAGACAGGAATTTATGCAGATTAAGCATAAGAATAAGGTAAGACTTGCTAAGTACATTAAGGAGCATAATGGAATAGATGTTAATCCGGATTCGATATTTGATGTTCAGGTAAAGAGACTTCACGAATATAAGAGACAGCTTCTTAATATTCTTCACATAATGTATCTTTACAATGAGATTAAGAAGAATCCAGATATGGATATTGTGCCAAGAACATTTATATTTGGTGCAAAGGCAGCAGCAGGTTACAAGATTGCGAAGCAGACAATCAAGCTTATCAATAATGTAGCAGAAGTAATCAATAATGATGAGTCTATCAATGGCAAGATTAAGGTTGTATTCATAGAGAACTACAGAGTATCTAATGCTGAGATTATATTTGCAGCAGCAGATGTATCAGAGCAGATTTCAACAGCTTCTAAGGAAGCTTCTGGTACAGGTAATATGAAGTTTATGCTTAACGGTGCTATGACGCTTGGAACAATGGACGGTGCTAACGTAGAGATAGTACAGGAAGTTGGAGCAGACAATGCAGTTATATTCGGACTTAGCTCAGACGAAGTTATACGTTATGAGAATGAGGGCGGATATGACCCAATGGAAATCTTCAACAATGATCAGGATATAAGAGAAGTTCTTATGGAACTTATCAATGGTAAGTATTCTAAGGAAGACCCAGAGATGTTCAGAGATATTTACAATTCACTTCTTAATACACAGGAAGGCAGAAGGGCAGATACTTACTTTATCCTTAAAGATTTCTGTTCTTATGCAGATGCACAGAAGAAGATTGATGAGAGATATAGAGATGAAGAAAGCTGGGCTAAGGCAGTTATGATTAATTCGTTCAAGGCTGGCAAGTTCTCATCGGACAGAACTATAGAAGAGTACGCTACAGAAATCTGGAAGCTTACTAAGACACCAGTTAAAGTACAGTAATAACAAGAATAAATTCTATCCATAATTCATACTCTTTAATATGCGCCATATAAGTGCAGACATAAAGGAGTGCTGAATGTTGGATAGAATTTTTTTAAGCAATTCATATAGTTATAGAAATAAAAAATGCGTGGCGGTAATTGTATTTATCGCCATATATCTGCTTATACCGACTATTGTTACACTGAATGTTACAGGAGTTGTGTACACGCCTGTGAATGAAGATTATAGTGATGGAAGAAAGGTAACCGTAAAATACAGAAATGCCACGCAGGAGGTAAGCGTTGACAGATTCGTAGCAATGGTGCTTGCCAAAAGGCTTTATATGAGCAGCGAAGTAGAAGTTCTTAAAGCAGAAAGCATTATGATAAGGACAGATGTATACAGGCTTATGGGTGAGCAAATGAGTATAGACAGCAGTGAGCTTGGAATGGAATATATGACGACACAGCAGATGAAAAGCAAATGGGGGAAGGATTACGAGGATAATTATAATCTTGTTAAGGACTGCACGGCTGCGACAAGTGGACTTGCAATCAGGTATAACGATAAGTATATTGAGGCAAGATATACATATATAACATCTGGAAGCACGCTTTCAGGGGCTTCAATACTAGGTGATGAGTATGCTTATCTTTCAGCAGTGGAGTGTAATAATGATAAAAATGCACAGGACTATCTTGTTGTTAAGACTATAAGCAATAAAGATTTTGTTAATTCATTTGAGAAAAAATACGACAGCATTAATCTTGATAAAAATAATCTGGCACAGCAAATTCAGATTGTATCCAAGAATGAAGCTGGTTATGTGTTAAAGCTTCAGATAGGGAATGTTGTTATGTCGGGAAGTGAATTTGCATATGTACTTGGTATTAATTCGCCCAATTTTAGTATTGAATATATGCAGACTGGCGTTAAGATAACGACAATCGGTGTTGGAGAAGGCTTTGGTGTCAGCGTATATACGGCAGATTGTATGGCAAAGGCTGGCTCATCTTATGAAGATATTATAGAAACATTTTATAATAAAATAAATATAATAAGTGAATAATACGCAGGATTATGGAAAGCATATTAACATAGAAAGGTTTTGATAACTGTAGGTTTTACCTACAGCACCGGACTTTATGCCCTTTATGGGCAGGAATGGAGGTTAATATGGATAAGAACACAGCCAGTAAGACAAAGATAGTTTCAATCGTTATATCATTAGGAATTATTGCAACACTTATTATAGGAGTAATTTCGGTGGTAAGAAGCGTTAATTCCAATAGAAATAATGAGAATAACATTGTTAATCTTAATGAAACTCAGGAAAATGTTGCAATAAAGACAGAAGATGTGACGGACGATGTGCTGGGGAATATCGATGATGAATTACAGGAAGCTAATGCTGGTGCAAGTATGGCGGTGGATACAGATAATATCAGTAATAAAGCAGATAATACTTATAACACACATAAAGCTGGCACTGACGATGCAGATAAGGAAACTGAGCCGACAGTTCCACCGACTTTATCATCAGAAGAAGTTATGGCTGAGGCAATGAAGAATTTTGCATTTGATGAGAGCAACAAGCTTGCGTGGCCAGTGCTTGGCCAGATTGTACTCGACTATAATATGGACGAGACCATTTTCTTTAAGAGTCTTGGAATGTACAAATGTAATCCAGCAATAATTATACAATCCGAGGTAGGAACTAATGTTGCAGCGGCGGCATCGGGAATTGTAACAGATGTGGCTAATCTTTCAGAAACAGGAACAACAGTTACAGTATCAATTGGAAATGGTTATGAAACAACAACTGGTCTTATAGAGAATGTTAATTTGAAAAAAGGGGATAAGGTTGTAGCCGGACAGCTGATTGGTACAGTGGCAAGCCCAAGTGCATACTATATAGAAGAGGGTCCTGGAGTGTATTTCAAACTTACACAATATGGAGAACCAATAAACCCAGACACATATTTTGTGGAATAGATAAAATAAGCACCCACTTAATTTCTTACAATAGTTTCAAATCATATATTATTTATATACGGCTTACAGTGGGTGCTTTATATATATTTTATGTAATAGGAAAATCCGATAGAATTCCCTGTTAGATAAAAAGCAATATGTGCCGGTAATGCACACCCGTGCGAAGATGTAGTTTGTCGCAAACAACCGCACCTGACACGAGAATGTATTTTGCATATTCTTTTTATCTGGCAGTAGAATTAATTAAGTTCATTATTATAGGAATAGCGTGGCTTTCCTTGCTTTCTGACATAGCGTTGATATATGTCTGTCTGTTAGTATAGAGTTCATTAACAGCTTTTAATAAGCTTTCTGGTGTAAGGTCTTCCTCAAATAATACACTTGAATAACCGTGCTCCTGAAATGATTTTGCATTAAGAATCTGGTCGCCACGGCTTGCGTTAGCTGAAAGTGGAATTAAGAGGTTAGGTTTTTTAAGGGCTAATAATTCACATATAGCGTTAGCACCAGCTCTTGATATTACGATATCGCTTATTGCAAATAAATCGCGCATTTCCTCACTTATATATTCAAATTGTACATAGCCTTCAATGTTGTTAAGTGAGTTATCAGTCTTGCCTTTTCCACAAAGGTGAACAACCTGATAATCTTTAAGAAGTTCAGGAAGAACTTTTCTTACCGCTTCATTAACGTGAACAGCACCAGTACTTCCGCCGACAACCATAATTATTGGTTTGCCACTTGTGAAATTGCAAAGCTTAAGTCCGGCAAGCTTATTACCCTGTAAAAGCTCCTGACGGATAGGAGAGCCTGTAAGAACAGCCTTGTCAGCAGGAAGGTACTTGATAGTTTCAGGAAAATTACAGCATACCTTTGTAGCCTTTTTAATAGCTATTCTGTTGGCAAGTCCTGGTGTCATATCTGATTCGTGTATGATAACAGGAATGTGCTTGTGTCCAGCTGCAAGTACAACTGGAACAGATACGAAGCCGCCCTTTGAGAATATGATATCAGGCTTAATTCTTCTCATAAGCCTGCGTGCCTGAAAATATCCCTTTATAACCCTGAATGGGTCAGTAAGATTTTTAAAGCTCTTATAACGTCTTAATTTACCTGAAGATATTCCATAGTAGGGAATGTCCAGATTTTCTATTAATGTCTTTTCGATTCCAGTGTATGAACCAATATAGAATACTTCGTAGCCAGCTTCCTTAAGGCTGGGAAGTAATGCTATATTAGGTGTTACGTGGCCGGCTGTACCACCACCTGTTAATATAATCTTTTTCATAGCCAATCCTCATTTTCTTAATTATAATTATTGTTTATGGTAAATTTTAAAATTTTATAGCAGTAATTTACTGTTGCATTAGTGAGTGTCAGAATTCACGCGGTGTTATTATATTTTGTGTGAAAACCTTTCCTTGAAACTGCAATGCCTGCATAGCGGTTCAACTGCATATTTGTCATTGAATCCCTGAACAAATGCCTTGCTTTTATCGCTTTTAAGTATATCAGAAAGCGGAGTATCAAGTATATTGCCAAGAGCCATAACGCCGTTGCCGTCAAGACAGCAGGGTACAACTGTTCCGTCACTTAATATGGCAATATGTGTGCGTATTCCCTGACAGAAGCCGCGTTCGTTATAATAACTTCCGTTAAGTTCAGGCCATTCAAATGGACTTTGCACATTGACATAAAGATGACGTTTGATAGTGCAGTTTCGCTCACCAAATAAAAATGGCTCATTTTTCGTGTTCCATAATCTTAACGAAATCTCTGTATCAGTCTTATCAAGAAGTGTCTCACAGGAATAGAACAAATCATTAATATAAGTATCCATATCTATGCAGTCGTTGTCATCGGCACTGTGCATAGATACATTAATCTGGTGTACTGGATATTTAATCAAAGTATCAAGTCTTTGTCTTATAAGAGTTCCATTGGTAGTGAGGTTGACCGTTATGCCACAATCCCTGCACAGGGAAAGTATGTCGGCAAGCTGTGGGTGAAGCAGTGGCTCACCCTTGACGTGAAGATATATATAATTCGTATACGGACGTATTTCATCAAGTATATGTCCGAAATCTTCAATCGGCATAAAATGTGCCGGGCGTTTGGTTTCCTGACAGAAAGAGCATTTCAGATTACAGGAACTTGTTATTTCTATATATATTCGTTTGAAGCGTTTAATATTTCCCATAAATTACTTATTGGCAATATATTGCTTGAGTGCAGTTGCAAGCTGGTCAGGACAGGATGTTGGCTTAAAGCCGCATTTAATTCCTTCCATACGTTTGATAGCTTCGTTAACGTCCATACCCTCAACAAGTGCGGCAACACCCTGGGTATTACCAGAACAGCCACCCTCAAACTTAACGCCAGTAACCTTATTATCGACTACATCGAATTCAATAGAACGTGAACATACGCCTCTTGTAGTATATTTCATAATTATCCTCATTTCTACGCACAGTCAGTTAGTACAAAAATGTTATATAGACGGAAATGCATTGTGTGCGTTCAACGCATCCGAAGTTTCGAAGAAACTTCTAAGTGACTACGAAGTAGTCATATTATATCATATGCCCTGCGTTGTTTTTCAACGCATCTGAAGTTTCGAAGAAACTTCTAAGTGACTACGAAGTAGTCATATTATATCATAGTTTTTGCGCAGTTTTTCAGCGCATCTGAAGTTTCGAAGAAACTTCTAAGTGACTACGAAGTAGTCATATTATATCATAGTTTTTGCGATGCTTTTCAACGCATCCGAAGTTTCGAAGAAACTTCTAAGTGACTACGAAGTAGTCATATTATATCATAATTTTTAAAGAGTTGTATTATGTAAGATGTAATTAATTCAATATTCAGGTGAAAATCAGAGTAAATCAAATGATTTTCGTTTATGATGTTATAGTGATTAATATTTAAAAATAAAGCCTGACACAAACATTGTGATATTGCCAATTAATTGGTACAATAAGTAAAACGCATTTTAACTGTGAATAATTAACTAATAAAGTAATAACAGGAGATTAGTGTGGAAAACAGATTTTCACACAGTGGATTTGTGTCTGTGCGTACCATACACAAACCAGTATGCGAAAAATGTGCGCAGAAATGAGGATTATTATGATAGGTATTATTGGAGCTATGGACGAAGAAGTAGCTAAGATAGTTGAAGCTATGGAAATTGAAAGACAGGAAGATAAGGCTTGTATGTCATTTAAGGCTGGAAAGCTTAATGGCAAAGATGTTGTTGTTGTAAGAAGCGGTATCGGCAAGGTAAATGCGGCAGTATGTACACAGATACTTGTAGATGATTTCGGCGTTGATTATGTTATTAATACAGGAATTGCAGGTTCACTTAAGGCAGAGATTAATATTGCAGATATTGTTATATCAAGTGATGTATTACATCACGATATGGATGCTTCAGGATTTGGATATCCTTTAGGACAGATTCCAAGAATGGACGTATTGTCTTTTGAAGCAGACAAGCACCTTATAGATGTTGCCAAAGAGGCTTGTGCTAAGGTTCTTCCAGAGATAGGTACACATATTGGCAGGGTTGTAAGCGGTGACCAGTTCATATCAGACAAGGCTGTTAAAGAAAGAATATCAGCTAATTTTGATGGATACTGCACAGAGATGGAAGGTGCAGCAATTGCACAGGCAGCATATCTTAATAAAGTTCCATTTGTTATATTAAGAGCAATCTCAGATAAGGCTGATGATAGTGCAACTATGGATTATCCTACATTTGAGAAGCAGGCGATTGAGAATTCGGTTAAGCTGATTAAGGAATTGGTGGGACAGATATAGATATAGACAGATATAATTTCTGCTGATTTATTATGTCGGACGCGGAGTGCGGTTGTGGCAAATGGTTGTGACAAACGGACGGGCTGTGGCTAGGGGCTGTGGTGGTGCGTGTGAGACTGCTATAAGATAATTGGATATTACTAAGTCATTCCCGGTGGAGTTATGGTGCCGGACGCACCGCTCCAAATTCGCCATCGTGGCTCAGTTGTCGCTTGCCCAGACCTCGTGTCTGGGCATTGCTGTATGGTGGAGGGAATGACTAAGAAATATCAGCAATTATCTTATAATGTCAGTACTCACACGCACCACCACAGCCCCTACCCGCACCCCTGTCGGGTTGCGATGGCAGGGGCACACACTACCGGGGTTGCGGATAATAGGGCAGAAATATGGCTGGGAAGGGGGATAGGAGTGTGGCGGGAGTGGGGATATAAGGGGCGAAAGAATGTGGGCTGGCGGGGGCTTGTTACGCAAGTATTATAAGCACAATTGAGATACAACTTAGTCTTTCCCCTCACCAAACAGCAATGCCCAGACACGAGGTCTGGGCAAGCGACAACTGAGCCACGATGGCGAATTTGGAGCGGTGCGTCCGTTCTCTTTGCCTATCGGGAAAGGCTTAGTAGTATCCAATTGTCTTATAACTTAAGTAACGAGCTCCCCGCCAGTCCAGCCACACAACCATCCAGCTGTCTGCCTTAATTCCGTCCGTTATAAGCCATAATTATATAATCATAAATCCAATATTACAGAAATTTATATCATATCATCTTTATAATGCCCTGATAGCGCGCAACCGCCTAAATCCCAAGCATCTGACTATAAACCTTCAATGCCCCATCAGTATCGTGTGCCAGCACTCTCTTAGCAAGCACCTTTCCAAGCTGTACGCCTTCCTGATCGAAGCTGTTGATATTCCATAAAAATCCCTGGAACATAACCTTATTCTCAAAATGAGAAAGTAAAGCACCTAAAGACTTAGGAGTAAGCTTATCTCCAGTTATAATGCTTGAAGGTCTTCCACCTTTGAAAGTCTTATTAGGGTTATTGTCATCTTTTCCACACGCAAATGCAACAATCTGAGCCGCTACATTAGCACATAACTTTTGCTGGCTTGTGCTGTCCTGAATAGTAACATCATTTTCAAGCTGGCTGTCCTTAAATCCAATGAACTGTAAAGGAACGATATTAGTTCCCTGATGAAGGAGCTGATAGAAAGAATGTTGTCCGTTAGTTCCTGGTTCACCGAATATTACTGGACCTGTAGGGTAATTAACCGGTTCATTAAATCTGTTGACGGACTTACCATTAGACTCCATATCAAGCTGCTGTAAATGTGCGGGGAAACGGCTTAAGCCCTGTGAGTATGGAAGTACAGCAGTACATTCATATCCAAGTACATTACGTTCATATACGCCGATAAGTGCATCAAGCATTGCTGGGTTCTTAAGAACGTCTTTGTTTAATGCAAGCTTGTCTTCCGCAGAAGCACCTTCAAGGAAATCCGCGAATACATCAGGACCAAATGCCAATGATAATACAGCACCGCCTACAGAAGATGTTGAAGAGAAACGTCCTCCGATGTAATCGTCCATATAAAATGCATCTAAATAATCATCACTTTTGGCAAGAGGTGAGGTCTCGCTTGTTACTGCAATCATATGCTTTGCAGGGTCAAGACCAGCTTCCTTAAGAGCATTTTTAACAAATGATTCATTAGTTAACGTCTCAAGAGTTGTTCCAGACTTAGATACAAGAATGAATAATGAGTGTGTAACATCAATAGAAGTAAGTACAGCAGATGCATCATCTGGATCTACATTACTTATAAAATGAGCTTCCATTTTAAATGAATTATTTTTTTTAGCCCAGTTCTCAAGAGCAATATACATAGCACGAGGACCTAAATCACTTCCACCGATACCAATCTGAACAACAGTTGTGAACTTCTCGCCAGCACCATTAGTAATAGCACCATTATGTACCTTGTCAGCAAATTCAGCGATACGCTTCTGTTGTGTTGTATAGAATGTACGCTTGTCTACGCCGTCAGCATTAACAGCTTCACCGAGCTGTCCGCGTGTCATATGGTGGAGTACAAGTCTGTTCTCGCCGGTATTAACAACTTCGCCATTGTAAAGAGCAGCAAATTTGTTTGAAAGTTCAGCTTCTGTAGCAAGCTTTTCAAGTGCCTTAAGAGTTGTATCATCTACTTTCTTAGCTGCGAAGTTGTAGTTAAGTCCCTCAGCCATAGGAATATTATATGTCTTAACACGTTCAGCACCAGCTTCGCCCGACATAACCTTATTAAGGTCAACAAGCGGAGTTTCCTTTAATTCCTTAAAAGCTTCAAGTGTGTCAAGATTGTTCCAATTAATCATAAAATATCTCCTCCTAGTATAATTGAGTTGTAGGTAATTGCGAAAACTGCTAAGACCATTCGCAATTACCTATAATAAGTTGCAACATTAAAAGATATAATGCCAGAATATATCGAAATAACATTTAAAATGTTATCCATTAAGGCATTATATTGATATATTGTCGCACAAAATATCTTAATTGAATTATACTATCAATGTCTGTCGAATACAAGGAGAAAAGTCGTTATTATCTATCATTTTCCATCTGCTTAAGTTCGGGGAGAATGGTACACAGCATAGTTATAAAACATATGCTTCCGCCAATTATATTAGATACAGGTTCGGCTGCAAATACACCATTTGTTCCCATATTAAGAGCGTAAGGCATAATATATGTAAGAGGTATTACAATAAATACTTTTCTTAATAAAGAGAAGAATATAGCCTGTTTTTTCTTATTAAGGGATTTGAAAATGGTCTGTCCGATGTATTGCAGGTCCATAAATATAAAGGCGGCAAAATATATCTTCAATGCTGATACTGCATCTTCCATAAGTGAAGTATCAGAGCTGAAAATATTAATAAGCATATGAGGGGCAAGAAGTATTATGCTCCACATAACTGCGGTATATCCTAATATTAATGCCCCCATAGTAAGTCCGGCTTTACGCACCCTTCCTGGCCTTTTGGCACCATAATTATAGCTGATAATTGGTGAAGAACCTTCGTTGATTGCGTATATAGGTGTCTCAACCATTTGCCGTATGCTTGAAACAATAGTCATTACAGAAATGTAAATATCGCCGCCGGTAACTGAGAGAACATTGTTACAGCATATTGATACAAGGCTGTTAGTAAGCTGCATTACAAAGCCGGAAGTACCAAGGCTGATTATATCTTTTGCAAAATTCAGACATTGTGGCAGTTCATTTTTTCTTATAAAGCTTATCTTTAATTCAGCTTTAAATCTTAAGAAATATATTACAAATGAAGCTGACATAAGCTGTGAAATAACAGTTGCCACAGCCGCACCTTTTATTCCAAGATTAAGGATAAATATAAACACCGGGTCTAATATAAGATTGGCAATAGCACCGATTGCAACAGAGAGCATACCGATTGTTGAGTAGCCCTGTGCATTGATAAATGGGTTCATTCCTGTTGCTATCATTGAAGGAAGGGTTCCGATAAGGTAAATGCACAGATAAGGAAATGCGTACTTAAGTGCTGTGTCAGAAGCTCCAAATAGTGTGAGCAGAGGGGCTGCAAATAAGAGGCATATGCACATAAGAATAATTGCGGAGCCGCAAAGCATTGTAAAAGAAGTGTTCATAATGGTGTTAGCACTTTTTTCATCACCCATTCCTCTCTTAATTGAGAATAAAGGTGCACCTCCGCTTCCAAAGAGATTGCTGAAAGCGGTCATAATCATAATTATTGGAAAGCATAGTCCAACTGCACCAAGGGCATTTGTTCCGACATCGGGAATTCTTGCAATGTACACTCTGTCTACAATATTGTATAACAGACTTAAAATCTGTGCCACAAGCATAGGTATAGCCGCATTTAAAATATTATTGGTTATAGTTCCATTTTCAAAATCAATACGTTTCATATATTTCACTTTCTCCATTGTGATTAAAAAGTTATTAATAAAGATTATATATTTAATATTACATTTAATATTACATATATAAATATTAATGTATAAAATGTTATTCCTTAAAACGATTGCAAGTATATCACTTTGATATTGTAAACACAAATTAAAACTTATGTAAAATTAAACGATAACATTTACAATTGAATTATAAATTACAGAGAAGTATAATTGAAATGTCAGAAAATGAAGCCGTGAAAAGTTATGTTTTATAGGCATACAAAGGCAGAATGGAGGTATTATTATTATGAAAATTCTTATGCTTGATTCGTCTACATACGGAGAAGATGTTAATGTAGACAAGTTCTATGGTCTTGGTGAGGTTAAGAGCTACCAGACAAGTACAAGGCAGGAGGCGCTTGAAAGAACTGCAGGGTTTAATCCGGACGTTGTTATTATCAATAAGATTGTTGCAGACAAGGAATTTATAGATTGTGCACCAGCTTTAAAGATGATAGCAGAAACAGCAACGGGTTATAATAATATTGATATTAATTATGCTAAGGAAAAGAATATAAGAGTAGCCAATGTTGCGGGATATTCAACGGACTCAGTTGTACAGCATACATTTGCATTGGGACTGTATCTTATAGAGAAGATGAACTATTATGACAACTATGTTAAATCAGGTGAGTATGCAGAATGTCCGATTTTTTCACATTTTTCCAATGTATTCCACGAACTTTCAGGAAAGACATGGGGCATAGTTGGTCTTGGAACTATAGGAAAAGGTGTTGCAAAGATAGCCTCAGATTTCGGATGCAAGGTTATATATTATTCAGCAAGTGGAAAGACACAGGATGTGCCTTATGAGAGAGAAGCGTTTGATGAATTCTTGAAAAAATCAGACATAATATCTATCCACGCACCACTTAATGATAAGACCAATAATCTTTTTAATAAAGAAGCATTTGATAAGATGAAGACAAGTGCAGTGCTTTTAAATCTTGGACGAGGTCCTATCGTTAATGATGCAGATTTAACAGAGGCACTTGAACAGGGAAAGATTGCTGCGGCAGGACTTGATGTACTTGGAAAAGAGCCTATAGAAAAGGATAACCCGCTTCTTAGAATTAAGGATAGCACAAAGCTTGTAATTACACCACATGTAGCGTGGGGCACAGTAGAAGCAAGAACAAGACTTATGGACGAAGTATATGAGAATATTGCAGCTTTTACTAAGGGTGAAGCAAGAAATGCGGTAGTGTAAGTGTGGAAGAAATGGCAGTATAATAAGCGGAATGGAGAAGAGTATGCAGATTTTATCAGTTAATGATGATGAATTTAAGAAATATGGACGTGTAGTTGATAATGTGGATTTTACAGAGCTTATACAGGAATTAAAAAGAACTCCCATACCATCGGGTGTTGTATATGAACCAGCAGTAAAGGAGCTTGAAGCACTTCCTGTAAGGCTTGACATTTCCTCAGTTGTATATGGTGAAATGCCAATTCAGATAGGTTACTGTAATGGACATAATTCAAAGCTTAATGCACTTGAGTATCACAGGGATTCTGAGATTAATATCGCGGCTACGGATATGATTCTTATGCTGGGATTGCTGACAGATGTTAATGATGATTATACATACGACACTGCTAATGTAAAGGCTTTCAGGGTTCCGGCAGGAACGGCTGTTGAAGTGTATTCTACAACACTTCATTATGCACCTTGCGGCATAGATGGTAAGGGATTTCAGGTTGCAGTCGTGCTTCCAAAGGGAACTAACTATCCATTAAAGTCAAAGCATATAAGAATAGATAATAAAACAGCCAGCACCTCAAATGAGAATACTGGCAGTAGTAATATCAATGAAGATGCACTTCTTGCGGCTACTAATAAGTGGCTTATAGGCCACGCCGAAGGCGGTCTTGATGATAGTGCATATATTGGACTTAAGGGTGAGAATATTGAGATTTAATCTTCTTCAATAACCTGAACTTCCATATAAGCAAAGTCAATTGAATCAATAAAATTATCTTTAGTAAATCTTACTTTAGAGTGGCGCTGGAAGTCTGCTATATTAGAGTCAAGCCATATAGGCTCGCTCAGATCGAATGTATAGCAGGCTTCTTTTATGCCATCAAATATCTTTTTGGTTCTGTTAATATCTATATCAGAATTAGCATAGACCATATCTTTCATAAGATGATTGGACTCATCGAAAAGTTTACACCATAATCGAAACATATATTTTCTCCGTTCTTACATTAATATAGGCTGGTAATCTGTGGCTGTATTATATGTCTGTGTCGCAGCTGAATTTTAGCTGCGAGTCGTAACTTGTTGTATTACTCACTAGCACGCTCTGAGAATATTATGTTATATTCATTTGAAGGGTATACCTGACTAATAAATGAAGTAAGAATAGTCTTAGCGTTATCAAGTGCCCTGTCGTACAAGCCGCTGTTTATTGCGTCTGATAAAGCATTTTCTCTTAGCTGGATTAAAGAGTCGTTATGCTCAGTAAGTGTTATAGGAGAGAAAATGTTGTTCTCCTCGTGTAGTACTTTGAAGGAGTCAAGGTCAATGTCAGCCGATAAAGTCTTAACTTCAGGAATGTCTACATATATGTTATGGCTTGTATCGTCAGTGTCGCCGAGCTGCCATTTGACATCGCTGAAATTAATTCCAGCCTTGATAGTTGTATTATATGTATATATGTATTTGGATTGTGTCAAAGGTATGCTTACATTAAACAGCTTAAGGTCTTTGGTTTCAACCCTTACAGTAGTGGTTGTTACTGACTGGGTTGCAAGCTCACCGATATTTTCAAAGCCGATTTCTGTAATCTTTTCATCAGAAACGTAATTGCTTTTAGCTTCTTTTCTTGTGTATACAAGCACAGCACATAATAATATGATGATTATTACAGCGATTATAAATTTAATATCGAGTACCTTTTGTAACTTATTGCGGGACATAGTAATCCTCCATAGTAGTAGTTTTATAATAGCGTTGTTGCATATATATTAATCATATTAATGCGATTTTATCATAATGTAATAAACAGGTCAAAAATATTTTTGTCTTATAGGTTAATAAAGTGCTGGAATTTTAAAAATGGAATTCTGTTATGTGCAATTTGATATATAATAAAGAAACCTGATGCTTACGCACCAGGCTTCTAATATGTGATACATATAATAAAGATTAGCAGAAGACCGGCATATAAAAGAGGGAAGCCAGTCTGTTTGGACTACTAGTCCATATTAACATTAAGATGTCTAGGAAGACCATCAACCATAATTGGTGAAAGTTCAGCCTGAATTAATGGTCTGATATAGTGAATAAGGTCTTCTGTGACAAAATCATCTTCAGTAATCCACTCAAGTGGAACTTTCTTCTCGATGTTGGCAATCTGGTGTACATCGTGTGTTTCTGTAATGCACATATATGGATCATCAGAAACTCTCTTAAGTACAACAACTTTACCAGTCTCGCCTTCAAATGCAGCCTTAACAGCGGCACCACCAACGTTGAATGCTTCTGTGATATCTGTACGAGATGTCATATGAGCTGCACAACGCTGTAATGTTGATAATTCAATAGCTCTTGTCTTGATACCAAGTTCAGAACCGACTTTGTTAGCAAGGAACTTAGCAGAACCAGCTAACTGCTTGTGACCGAAAGCATCAACGAATTCAACGTGGTCAGAAAGTTCAAATACATATCTTCCGTCCATAACTTTAATACCTTCAGAAACGGCGATTACCATTGAACGTCCCTTAGAAGCGATTTCTTTAACTCTTTCAAGGAAGTGGTCAATATCAAATACCTTTTCTGGAAGATAAATGAGGTCTACGCCTTCACAATCCTCGCCTCTTGCAAGAGCAGAAGCGGCTGTAAGCCAACCTGCATTACGTCCCATAATCTCAACGATAGTTACTGTTGGATAGTCATATACAAGACCATCGCGGATAATCTCTTTCATAGTAGCGGCTATGAATTTAGCAGCACTACCAAATCCAGGAGTGTGGTCAGTAACTGCAAGGTCATTATCGATTGTCTTAGGAACACCCATAAACTTGATATCACTGCCTACAAGAAGAGCGTAGTCAGAGAGCTTCTTAATAGTGTCCATTGAATCGTTACCACCTATGTAGAAGAAGTATGAAATGTTGAGTTCTTTAAGTATTTCAAAAATCTTCTCGTAAGTATCTCTGTCATCAGATATTTCTGGGAGCTTATAACGACATGAACCTAAATAAGAAGAAGGTGTTCTCTTTAAAAGGTCGATATCAATATCAGTCTTAATCTTCTCTGAGAGATCTACATACTGCTTGTCAAGCAGACCCTTGATGCCGTGAAGCATACCATATACTTTGTTAGCTCCTCTATCTTTTGCTGTCTTGAATACACCTGCAAGACTTGAATTGATTACGGAAGTTGGTCCACCAGACTGTCCTACGATAACATTACCTAACATAAATGTCCTCCGAAAATTATTATAATAATAAAGATGTAAACAGACCTAAATTCCCTCTAGACTTAAATCTGTCATAAATATTTTATTAAATTAATATTAACATAATTAAAGCAATCATACAACTTAAAAGAGATAATTAATTTAATAAATTCTTCCCACCAAAACAGGAAACTTTCAAAATATTTATAATATGATATAATATGACTACTTCGTAGTCACTTAGAAGTTTCTTTGAAACTTCGGATGCGTTGAAGAACAACGCAGGGCGAACGCCCGACAGTCAAGGGAAGCGAAGCTTTCCAAGACGCACCCGGCGAGGCAAATTGGCAAAAAGAAAAAAGCAAAAGGAAGAAAACCAGAAGAAACGAAAGGACAATTGAAAGATGAGCAAACAGACATGGAAACCCGGCAATATGTTATACCCAGTACCAGCAGTAATGGTTAGCTGTCGAAGAGAGGGTGAGAAGCCTAACATAATTACTGTTGCGTGGGCAGGAACAATATGTTCTGACCCTGCTATGGTGTCAATATCAGTGAGAAAGGAAAGATACAGCCATGATATTATAAAAGATTCAGGCGAATTTGTGGTCAATCTCACAACAAGAAAGTTATGCTATGCAACTGATTACTGCGGTGTTAAATCTGGAAGAAATACGGATAAATTCGCAGATATGCACCTTACACCACAGCAATCGGTTAAGATAGCTGCACCGGCAATAAAGGAAAGCCCTGTTAATATTGAATGTAAGGTTAAGGATATTATAGAACTTGGAAGCCACGATATGTTTATAGCGGAAGTTGTAGCTGTAAATGTAGATGAGAAGCTTCTTGACAGCAAGGGTGCATTAAGGCTTCAGGATGCTGACCTTATAGCATATTCACACGGACAGTATTACACACTGGGAGATAATATAGGCAAGTTTGGATACTCAGTTAAGAAGTAAAGGGTTTATTGCGTAGCACGGAATAATTTGTAGGTATCAAAGTCTGGGGCTTTTGACCCCGGCATCATAATAATGAACAGTTCATTATTATTTCACTATTTATAAGAAGTGTAAGACTTTACAAATAAGCATATGCGTGGTAGTATAAAATTTGTTACGAAAATGTTACAGAAATATTACGTCATTATATTATACGAATAATGACATTAAATATACTATTTGTTGGAGGAATGTATGACACGCATAACGAGATATGGTAGGGAGATGAGAACTACCTTTATCGCGACAATGTTTATTGCATGCCTTGTAATAGTGATAGGTATTCCATTTGTATCAAAGCAGATGTTTGATAATGAGGTGGGATATTACAGTATTTCTATTCAGGGTAATTATATTGGCGCTGCTAATACAGAAGACGAAGTCAATGTTGCATTGGCTGATGCAAGATTACAGCTCTGCAAAGAATTTGCAGATTATATATATATGGACTGCGATGTTAAGATAACAAAGCAGAGAAGAGCGATAGCGAAACGTATGACTACCAAGCAGTTACAGAATGCAATATACAGCTCATTATTTGACTGTATCGTTGATGTTGAAACACAGCTTGCATATACTGTAAGGGTTGATGATAATATGGTAACTCTTGCTACTAAAGAAGAAGTTGAGGAGTTATTCAGAAAGATTATACAGCCATACAATGTAGCTGATGAGTTTGAACCTGTCATAAAGGCTGGAACATCGATTGATGAACAGTACACAATTGCTATTAATAAGAATGATGAAGAGTCAGTTCAGGATACACAGATAGTTGCTTCATTCTTTGAAGATAATAAATCGGAAAATGGAACTAACAAGAAATCACCTGACCAGCTTACAGGAATTGGTTTTGCAGAAAATGTATCTGTTAACGCAGTAAGCGGGGATAAGGCAGATGTAGTGTCTGTACAGGAAGCTTATGACATTTTAACAAGAGAGAATAAATCCCAGGTATCTTATATAGTAAAGGAAGGCGATACTCTTGAACAGATTGCCAAAGATTATCAGATGACTTTGGATGATCTGCTTAAGCTTAATGACATAGCTTCACAAAATGTGGTTGTTGTACCAGGCGATGAGCTTGTTGTAACAGTACCGGATACGCAGATAACAGTGCTTACAACCAAGCAGCTCTCGTATGATGAGGACTACAAGGCTGAAGTGAGTTATATTGACGATAATAATAATTCAAGAGGGACTAATACAATTCTTGATGAGGGAACGTCAGGAAAAAGAACAGTGGTTGCTAATGTCACATATGCTAATGGCAGGGAAGTAGCAAGAGATATTGTAAAAGAGAATATAACAGAGGAGTCAAAGCCTGAAAAGATTGCAGTGGGAACCCTTACACAGACTGATTATATTAAGCCGGTGGCAGGAACTTTTGTTTCAGGTTATGGAACTGGAGAAGATACAATTAACTATGGCGTTGACTGGATGTGTAGTGAAGGCATAATAGTTGTTGCAGCAAGAGCTGGTAAAGTTACAAGAGCAGGCTGGTATGGTGGATATGGTTACTGTGTTGATATACAGCATGAAGATGGAAGCCTGACAAGGTATGCTAATAACAGCAGACTTACTGTCAGTGTTGGAGAGCAGGTAAGTCAGGGCCAGCAGATAGCGTTAAGTGGAAGCACAGGCGATGTGACAAGTCCACGTCTGCATTTTGAAATATGGATTGATGGCACAAGGGTTAATCCTCTTAATTATGTTAATAAGAACTAGAATAAAACGTACAAAGGGTGTGGATATTTTCCATACCCTTTTTAAATCATAATAAAATGCGGATAAGACAGATTGACATAATAATATGGTGTGATATAATCATAAGGATATTGAAATATTTGAACATATACCTTAATATATTTAAGGATAACGATAGAGTAATACCATAATTGTAACGGTATAGAATATGAGATTATGGTTAAGATATTTAGAGATTAGTAACTTTTTATGAATTAGTAAGTAGTGACAGAGGTGCGAATTATGGAACAGTATGTTGTCAAGGGAGGAGTGCCACTTCGTGGAGAGGTGTCCATAGGTGGAGCAAAGAATGCCGCACTTGGTATTCTGGCAGCAGCAATTATGACGGATGAGACCGTAACAATAGAGAATGTGCCTAATGTAAGAGATACAAGAGTGCTATTACAGGCAATAGAGGGCATAGGTGCAAAGGTTAAATATATATATAACAACACAGTTCAGATTAACGGTGGTTCAATAAGCGATCTTAATGTTGAATATGAATATATCAGAAAGATAAGAGCTTCTTATTATTTACTTGGGGCACTTCTTGGAAAGTATAAGGAGTCTAATGTGGCACTTCCGGGTGGATGTAATATAGGAAGCAGACCTATAGACCAGCATTTAAAGGGCTTTAAGGCTCTTGGAGCAAAAGTAAATATTGACCACGGAGTTGTAAGTGCGAAGGCAGAAAATCTTGTTGGAGGTCATATTTATTTTGATGTTGTAACAGTTGGAGCAACAATTAATCTTATGATGGCATCGTGTATGGCTGAGGGAGAGACAATTCTGGAGAATGCGGCAAAAGAGCCACATATTGTAGATGTAGCGAACTTTCTTAATGCTATGGGTGCTAATATTAAAGGTGCAGGAACAGATGTTATAAGAATTAAGGGCGTGAACAGGCTTCACGGCTGCACATATTCAATAATACCTGACCAGATTGAAGCTGGTACATTTATGATGGCAGCAGCAGCCACAAGAGGAGATATTGTTATTAAAGATGTAATTCCAAAGCATCTTGAGTCAATAACAGCAAAGCTTCTTGAGATGGGCTGTAAGCTTGTTGAGGGCGATGACTGGATAAGAGTTATAGCTGAGGGTGAAGTGGGAAGCACTAATGTAAAGACACTTCCGTATCCTGGTTTTCCTACAGATATGCAGCCTCAGATAGCGGTAGCACTTGCACTTGCCAAGGGTTCTAGTATGGTTACAGAAAGCATATTTGAGAACAGATTTAAGTATGTTGATGAACTTAACAGAATGGGTGCTAAGATAAAGGTTGAAGGTAATACAGCATATATAGAAGGTGTGGAGAAGTTCACATCGGCTCAGTTATCTGCACCTGATTTAAGAGCCGGAGCGGCTCTTGTTATTGCTGCACTTGCGGCTGACGGAATTTCACAGATAGATGATATTGAATATATTCAGAGAGGTTATGAGGATTTTGAAGGTAAGCTCTCAGCACTTGGTGCAATTATTGCTAAAGTGGATTCAGAAAGAGAACTTCAGAAGTTCAAATTAAAGATTGGCTGATAATAATGGACTGCGGATATTTTTATGATATCTGTAGTTCATTTTATTTTTATATTTTTAATATTTTGTTATAATAATAGTGTGCTAATTTGTGGTATTATTATAAAGTGATTAATATATTTATATAATGATGTCCGATTTATAATAATAATGTTAAGATGTTATAACATTTGGATATTTAATATATAATATTTAGAGAGAATACATATTTATAGCAAGAGGAATATATGAAATTAAGAGATAAGTTAAAGATTTCATTCTGTGTAATGATAGTACTTCCGGTTATTATGCTGTGTGTGTTTGTCGTAGGAATTTTCAAAATGCAGTCAGACAGCATATGCAAGACATATAATGTTGAAGGTGATACGGTGTTATTATATTTTTATTCGCCTATGACGTTGTTTGGAAGCATAACCGATGATGTGTATGAGCAGGTAAGAGAACAGGCAGAGACCGAACCAGAGAAGTTTAATAACAGAATATATCTAGAGGAGCTTAATGATACATTAAAAGAAAAGTTATCAAAGCTTGTTGTAAGAAAGAATAATAATGTTATATACAATTCGACAGGGTTAAGTTCAACAGAGCTTATTAATATACTTCCAGAGTATGAGATAGATGGAAGTAATATTGTAGATGTTGCAACATATAAAGGCGGAAGCTATCACAGCCTTATAAAACAGGTTGATTTTACAGATAATTTCGGGAATACATATAGTGTATCAATACTCACTTCTGTTAAACAGAGTGTTCCACAGATAAGACATATGATTGTTGAGCTTATAGTAGTTATAATACTTATTCTTGCAATTACGAGCCTTATTCTTAATCTGTGGATATATAGTTCGATTATTAAGCCGGTTAATAAGCTTAAGCTTGCGACAGATAATATTAAAGAAGGTAATTTTGATTTTGAGATGCCCAAAGTACCTGATAATGAGATTGGAGATGTGTGCAAGGACTTTGAGGAAATGCGTCTTATATTAAAGAAGTCGTCAGAGGACAAGCTCCAGTCGGATAAAGAAGAGAAGGAACTTATAAGAAACATTTCCCACGACCTAAAGACACCTCTTACAGCAATCAAAGGATATGTAGAGGGCTTAAGGGATGGAATTGCAGATACACCTGAGAAGCAGGCAAAGTATGTTAAGACAATTGCTAATAAGGTTAATGATATGGATAAGCTAATAGATGAGCTTACTATATATTCAAGGCTTGATGCTAACAGGGTATTGTATACATTTGTTAAATTTGATGTGTCAGAATATTTTGATGACTGCTGTGATGAGATAGGAACAGAGCTTGATGCGGCAGGCATAGAGCTTAATTACAGAAATCATATTAAAGAGCCGGTCATAATTGCCGCTGACCCAGAGCAGTTAAAGAGAGTTATCAATAATATTATCAGCAACTCAGTTAAGTATATGGCTGAGGGGCGCAAGGGAAAGATAGATATAGATTTGTATGATGAGAGTGATTATGTACACATCATCATTGCAGATAATGGCAAGGGAATAGCTGGAAAAGATGTTTCGCATATATTTGAAAGGTTCTATAGAACTGATGAGTCGCGTAACTCGAAACAAGGAGGAAGCGGCATAGGTCTTGCGATTGTAAAGAAGATTGTCGAGGACCACAAAGGAAAGATATGGGCAGAGAGTGTTGAAGGAGAAGGCACTACAATGCATTTGAATTTACTCAAATATAATGTGCAGAACCCACAGCCTAAAGAATAACAGATTATAGAAAGATGAGGAATGAGATTATGAGCAAAGTATTAATAGTAGAAGACGAGGAAGCAATTGCAGATATTGAAAAGGATTATCTTGAATTAAGTGGATTTGAAGTAACAATATGCAAAGATGGTACAAGCGGACTTGCAGAAGCACTTGACGGAGAATATGACATCTGCATACTTGATGTTATGCTTCCGGGAATTGACGGATTTGAGATATGCAAGAAGGTAAGAGAGACTAAGAATATACCTATTATAATGGTATCAGCCAAGAAAGAAGATATTGATAAGATAAGAGGTCTTGGTGTAGGTGCTGATGATTATATGACTAAGCCATTCAGTCCAAGTGAACTTGTGGCAAGAGTTAAGGCTCACCTTTCAAGATATGAAAGACTTATTAACAGCTCACAGCCAGAGAATGATATAATTGAAATACGTGGTATCAAGATTGATAAGACTGCAAGAAGAGTATTTGTTAATGGTGAGGAGAAGATATTTACAACAAAGGAATTCGATCTTCTTACATTCCTTGCTGAGCATCCTAATCATGTATATACTAAAGAAGAATTATTTAAGGAAATATGGGATATGGATTCTATCGGTGATATAGCTACAGTTACAGTTCATATTAAGAAGATAAGAGAAAAGATTGAGCTTGATACAAGCAAGCCACAGTATATTGAAACAATATGGGGTGTTGGCTACCGCTTCAAGTTATAATCAGTTAATGGGAGCCGTCAGGATGGATAACTCCCTGCGTTATGTAAGGAGTATTAACCATAAATTATCACATAAGTATATCATAATATAGAAAGAAGTGTTGAATATGATTATTGAGAAAGATTATTTTGATGCTGAGGAAGTTGATATTGCTAATGCAATGAATGATAAGTCAAGAGCACCTATAAGAAAGATACGTCTTGCAACAACTGATAGTAATAAGTATTATGCAAAGGCGATTCTTGTTGGAGATCAGGAAAATATTCTGTCAGGTGAAATAGTATTCAGACCGGATTCACAGGTTTCCAAGGAAGGTCTTGCTTTCAGTAAAGTCATTATAAAGGAAACAGCTGACGTTGAGGAATATTTTAAAAATCTTATCAGATTTGAAGGCTATAGAATTATAAGTGAGAAAGCTGACAGTGAGAATTTCAGGGCTGGATATGATGAATTATGTATGCAGGCTAATAAACTGTTATTTATGAAAAGTGAATAAACGGAAAGAGAATAGTTAAGATGTTAAATGTCATATATGAGGATAAAGATAAAATAATAGTTAATAAACCGGCAGGACAGCTTTCGCAGAGTGCCAGAGGCTTTGATATGGATCTGGTAAGCGAAGTGCTTACATATAGAAAGAATAAGGGTGAGGAAGCCTATGCGGCAATTATTAACAGGCTTGACAGACCAGTATCAGGTCTTGTGCTTATAGCAAAGAACAAGAAAGAAGCGGCAAGGCTTTCAGCACTTATGCAAAGGGAATCTTTATGCAAGCAGTATCTGGTACTTGTATGTGGCAGACCTCATAGTGATACAGGCACATTTACAGATTATCTTTTAAAAAATGGCAAAGATAACACATCAAAGGTGGTATCAAAGGAACAGGCAGGAGCAAAAAAGGCTGTGCTTGAGTATAGCCTTATTGACTATGACGAGGAAAGAAATGTTTCACGCCTTTTGATTAATCTTATAACAGGACGACATCATCAGATACGTGTCCAGTTATCATCAAGGAATCTGCCCGTTGTTGGCGATGGCAAATATGGTGGAAACCCAGCGGTTAAGAAAGCAGAGGAGTACCATATTAAAAGGGGCTGTATAGCATTATGTGCTAAGAGCCTTACAGTTGATGGAAAGGTGTATGAAATTGAGCCTGAATTTTCAGGAGGAAAATAGAAAGACTAAAAACAGAGATTGGACAGCTCAGGAAAACAAGCAATCAATATAGAATTTTTTCAAGTATAATTTGTCGGTAATGTGGAATTATTTCATATATAGATGATGAATTATTACGGAGGAGATTGTATATTTTGCGTGATGAAAAGAGTGGTAAGACCAGAATAAAATTTCTTTTTGGAATAGCTGTTATAGTGGCGGCTGTATATATAAGCTTTAAGTATCTGATTGTGTATGTATGGCCATTTGTTATAGGTGTGTTTATAGCAGTTATACTTGAGAAGAAGGTAATATATCTGTCAGATAAGCTATACATAGGACTAGATAAGCTTTTAGCATGGAACAAAAGAATAACAATTAAGAAAAAGAAGTGTCAGGGGATTGCTGCAACGATTATTGTATCATTGATATTTGTTGTACTGCTGGCACTTTTTAGTTTTATAATTTTTAAGGGTGTAGATGAGTTCAGCAGGCTGTTAAGAAACCTTGATTATAACCTGATTGCGGTAAAGCAGCTCACAGCCAGAATGTGTTTTGATGCAGATGCATTTCTGGGACTGGAAGGAGGCTGTTGTCTTGAGTCACTTATTGCGTGTGGACATAAACTTATGAGCATAATGCCTGAGAAGATAATATTGATATCTGCTCCAGTTGTAAAAAATATTGTTATTATTGTGGGTGGAATTGTTGTATGCTTCATAGCAGTTATATATCTTGTGTCTGATTTGCAGAAGTTCAGGGATAATATAAGACAAGTAGTATTCTATGAAGAAATCCGTATGATATGGAAAGAAGTAAGAAGGCTTATAAATATTTATTTCAAAGTGCAGCTAAGAATTATGCTGATTAACTCTGGGTTATGTATGTTGGCATTTGCGATACTTAAGAATCCATACGCTATTGTGCTGGGAATTATTATAGGGATAATTGATGCACTTCCTGTATTCGGAACGGGTACTGTGCTTATTCCATGGATATTAATAAGCTTTCTTATAAGAAATTACAGATATGCGGTAATTTTGTTAATGGCATATATAATCACGTATTTTGTGCGTGAGATTATGGAGTCCAAGAGTATGGGCGACAGACTGGGAATATCACCATTTACAATGCTTGTGATAATATTCACTGGACTGCTTGTATATGGTGTGGCAGGTTTTATAACAGGACCGGTAAGTTATGTCATAATTAAGGCATTGGTTATAAGACTTAGGTGTGAAATGGGGATAGAGTAGGCATATAAAATATTTAAATAACGGATATCTGTGTTCTACTTGAAAATCCCTGCTGAAAATGTTAGACTATTACAGATTATGTGAGCTTTAATATGTGGATAACCTGTGGCATCTTTTATTGTGGGTTATCTGCTTAGATTACAGGCTTGCGGCACATTTAACAGGACGCGCAGACAGCGCAGGAAATGAGGTATATTTATGGCAGAGGATAAGAAGTTAGTAGAAGCGATTACTTCCATGGATGTAGACTTTGCACAGTGGTACACAGATGTATGTAAGAAGGCAGAGCTTATGTCATATTCAAGCGTTAAAGGATGTATGATATTTAAGCCGGCTGGATATGCAATCTGGGAGAATATAAAGAATGAAATGGATAGAAGATTCAAGGAAACAGGCGTAGAGAATGTATATCTTCCTATGTTTATTCCAGAAAGTCTTCTTGAGAAAGAAAAGGATCATGTAGAAGGATTTGCACCAGAGGTAGCCTGGGTTACTTATGGAGGACTTAATCCACTTCAGGAGAGAATGTGTGTAAGACCAACATCTGAGACACTTTTCTGTGATTTCTACAAGGATGAGATACAGTCTTACAGAGATTTACCAAAGGTATATAACCAGTGGTGTTCAGTTGTAAGATGGGAGAAAGAGACAAGACCATTCCTTCGTTCAAGAGAATTCTTATGGCAGGAAGGACATACAGCACACGCAACAGCAGAAGATGCAGAAGCACGTACACAGCAGATGCTTAATCTTTATGCTGACTTCTGTGAGGAGGTTCTTGCTATCCCGGTTATCAAGGGCCGCAAGACAGATAAAGAGAAGTTCGCTGGTGCAGAAGCTACTTATACTATCGAAGCACTTATGCACGATGGAAAGGCCTTACAGTCAGGAACAAGCCATAACTTTGGTGATGGATTTGCTAAGGCGTTTGGTATACAGTATACAGATAAAGATAACAAGCTTAAGTATGTTCACCAGACATCATGGGGAACAACAACAAGACTTATCGGTGCTGTTATTATGACACACGGCGATAATTCAGGACTTGTGCTTCCACCTAAGGTTGCACCAGTTCAGGTTGATATTATTCCTATTATGCAGAAGAAGGAAGGTGTGCTTGATAAGGCATACGAAGTAAGAGATGCTATCAAGGCAGCAGGTCTTAGAGTTAAGGTTGATGATTCTGATAAGAATCCAGGCTGGAAGTTCTCAGAGCAGGAAATGCGTGGTATTCCAGTAAGAGTTGAGATGGGACCAAGAGATATTGAAGCTAATCAGGCTATCGTTGTACGCCGTGATACAAGAGAGAAGATTACAGTTGCAATTGATGAACTTGCAGTTAAGCTTCCGGAAATTCTTGACACTATCCAGAAAGATATGCTTGAGAGAGCAAGAGCGCATAGAGATGCACATACATATGTAGCAGTTAACTATGATGAGTTCAAGGAAACAGCAGCTAATAAGCCAGGCTTTATCAAGGCTATGTGGTGCGGTGAGCAGGCTTGTGAAGATAAGATTAAAGAAGAGACAACTTGTACATCAAGATGTATGCCATTTGCACAGGAGCAGTTAAGCGATGTGTGCGTATGCTGTGGCAAGCCAGCTAAGAAGATGGTTTATTGGGGTAAGGCATACTAATTAAATGCAGCAATTCTGACATATCAGTGAACTGCATAGTAATGGGAGCAATCCGAGGGCATAAGTCAAGGGCAGAGTACCTTTTGCCTCTGACATTAATATATAAGATTATATAGAATACTGATAAGAATGGCAGACAATCCGTAAATACGGCTGGTTACCAGACTTGTCAGTATTTTTTACATTTATTTTATAAATATTAACACTGGATTTACGATTGCATACAAGCAGATTTTATAAACTCCCCATATATTATATATAGTCTTTAATTAAGCTGTTATCTGCAAAATACGTAGGGCAGACAGATTGATAAAGACCAGGCTGAAAATGCAGAACACATAATTACCAGAAGCTTTAACGGGCAGGAATATAATTCCATAAATTGAATACAATATAAATACAGCATAAAATTAAAACAATATATGAATTGCTTAGAACTCGTTGATGTATTAATAAAAGTATGTTATACTTTTAACAATAAATTAACGGACGTAATAACTAAATACGTTATAGGAATAATGGAGGGAAGCTTATGGCGAAATGGGTTTACAGATTTTCAGAAGGCAACGCTTCAATGCGGCCATTACTTGGTGGAAAAGGAGCTAATCTTGCAGAGATGACAGGGCTTGGTATGCCAATTCCACAAGGTTTCACAGTTACAACAGAGGCCTGCACTGAATATTACAGACACGGAAAGCAGATTACAGATGAGATACAAGCTCAGATATTTGAAGCTATTGGCTGGCTTGAGGAGTATAACGGAAAGAAGTTCGGGGATACACAGGATCCTCTCTTAGTTTCTGTAAGATCAGGTGCAAGGGCATCTATGCCGGGTATGATGGATACAATACTTAATCTTGGACTTAATGATGTGGCAGTTGAGGGCTTTGCGGTTAAGACAGGTAACCCAAGATTTGCGTATGATTCATATAGAAGATTCATACAGATGTTCTCAGATGTTGTTATGGAAGTTCCTAAGTCATATTTTGAGAAGATTATAGATGAAGTTAAGGCTGATAAGGGTGTTGTATATGATACAGAGCTTACATCAGATGATTTAAAAGAACTTATTGTAAGATTTAAGGCTGTATACAAGGAAGCTATGAAGGGTGAAGAGTTCCCACAGGATCCTAAGGTTCAGCTTATGGAAGCAGTTAAGGCAGTATTCCGTTCATGGGACAACCCTAGGGCAATTGTATACAGAAGAATGAATGATATTCCGGGCGACTGGGGAACAGCGGTTAATGTACAGACTATGGTATTTGGTAATAAGGGTGATACATCAGGAACTGGTGTAGCATTTACAAGAAATCCATCTACAGGTGCTAAGGGGATATACGGAGAATACCTTATCAATGCACAGGGCGAGGACGTCGTTGCTGGTGTCAGAACACCTCAGCCAATAACACAGCTTGAGAAAGACCTTCCAGAGTGTTATTCACAGTTTATGGAACTTGCAATGAAGCTTGAGAACCACTACAAAGATATGCAGGATATGGAATTTACTATAGAAGAAGGCAAATTGTATTTCTTGCAGACACGTAACGGTAAGAGAACTGCACAGGCGGCTATCCAGATTGCGTGTGATCTTGTAGATGAGGGGATGATAACACCTAAGGAAGCAGTAATGAGAATAGAAGCTAAGTCTTTAGATCAGTTATTACACCCAATGTTTGATATTGATGCACTTAAGGCAGGGGAAGTTATTGGAGAAGCACTTCCAGCATCTCCTGGAGCTGCAGCAGGTAAAGTAGTATTTACAGCCGAAGAAGCCAAGGAACTTGGAAAAGGCGGCAAGGGAGAAAGAGTTATCCTTGTAAGACTTGAGACATCTCCAGAGGATATAGAAGGTATGCACGCTTCACAGGGCATACTTACAGTAAGGGGAGGTATGACATCACACGCTGCTGTAGTTGCAAGAGGTATGGGTACTTGTTGTGTTTCAGGCTGTGGAGCAATATCTATAGACGAGGAAGCTAAGCAGTTTACACTTGGTGGATATACATTTACAGAGGGGGATTATATATCACTTGATGGTTCAACAGGTAAGATATACAAAGGCGATATTAAGACAGTGGAAGCTACTGTAAGTGGTAATTTTGGAAGAATTATGGCTTGGGCTGATGAATATAGAAAGCTTGGTGTAAGAACTAATGCAGATACACCAGCAGATACTAAGAATGCTGTAAGGCTTGGTGCTGAGGGAATAGGACTTTGCCGTACAGAGCATATGTTCTTTGGTGAAGACAGAATTCCTAAGTTCAGAAGAATGATTCTTTCTGATACAGTGGAGAAGAGAGTAGAAGCATTAAAGCCAATTGGTGAGTTCCAGAAGACAGATTTCAAGGCTATGTATGAAGCACTTGAAGGCAGGCCAATGACTGTAAGATACCTTGATCCACCTCTTCACGAATTCGTGCCAACAGAGGAAGAAGATATTAAGGCACTTGCAGATGATATGGGACTTACAGTAGAAGAAGTTAAGGCAAAATGTGAGGCACTTCACGAGTTCAATCCAATGATGGGACATAGAGGCTGCCGTCTTGCAGTAACATATCCAGAGATTGCAAGAATGCAGACAAGAGCAGTAATGGAAGCTGCGATTGAAGTTTCAGAAGAAAAAGGCTATGAGATTACACCAGAGATAATGATACCTCTTGTGGGCGAGAAGAAAGAATTAAAGTTCGTTAAAGATGTTGTAATAGAAGAAGCGGAAGCTGTTAAGAAAGAAAAGAATTCAGATATCAGGTATAAGATTGGTACAATGATAGAAATTCCAAGAGCGGCACTTCTTGCTGATGAGATTGCAGAAGAAGCAGAGTTCTTCTCATTTGGTACTAATGATCTTACACAGATGACTTTTGGATTTTCAAGAGATGATGCAGGAAAGTTCCTTGACTCATATTATAAGAGCAAGATATATGAGTCAGATCCATTTGCAAGATTAGACCAGAATGGTGTAGGACAGCTTGTTAAAATGGCAGTTGCCAACGGAAGAAAGACAAGACCAGCACTTAAGTGCGGAATATGTGGAGAGCACGGTGGAGATCCATCAAGCATAGAATTCTGTCATAAGGCAGGACTTGATTATGTAAGCTGTTCACCATTCAGAGTGCCTATTGCAAGACTTGCAGCAGCACAGGCAGCAATCGCCAGCGAATTGCAGAATGACAGCGAAGGTGACACTAATGCTGCGGCTAAGGAAGGCATAGATACAGATGAGCTTAAGGAGAAAGCTAAGAAAGCTGCTAATGAAGCCGCCAAGGTAGGCAGGGAAGTAGCTAAAGAGGCTGTCAAGGTGGGTAAGGAAGCCGCCAAGGCCGGTAAAGAGGTGGCATTTGCAGGAGTGGCTGGACTTAAAGCAGGAATAGCAGAAGCGAAGAAGGCTTATAAAGAGAATAAGAATAAAGATAACTAGGTCGGATTATTTACACAGGTATTGGTGTGATTGTGTTATCATAATAGTAAAAGAGCTAATCATTAATATGCAGGCATAGCTTTGTGGCATATAATGGTTAGCTCTTTACATTTTAAAAGATATGGCTGAATTTATATTTGAAATAATAATATGGTATAAAAATTAAATTAAAGTTGAATTTTTAAGGTAGGCGAAAAGCCAAACCTGTGTTATATTATAGAACATATAAGCTGAATATATATTTAGAATGTGAGGATAGATATTACTATGGCTAAATTTACAAAAAGAGCTATAATGTTAAGCCTTTTAAAATTACTAAAGCAGAAATCAGTTGATAAAGTTACGGTTAAAGATATATGTGATGAGTGTGAAATTAACAGAAACACATTTTATTATTATTTTAAGGATATATACGATGTTCTCAATAACATATTTATGGAAGAGATTGAGAAGAATTTAAGAGAAGCTGGAAGTAATGGTTCATTTTATGAGGAGTACAGCAGGGCGGCGGCGATACTTGTGGAGTATAAGGATGTTGTGATACACGTCTATAATTCCAGGAACCGCGATATTATTACCAATTATCTTGAAAAGATGACCGCTGAGGTAGTAAGAAGCTATATTGCGGCTAAGAGTGAGGGTGAGAATATCTCAGAAAAGGATCTGGAATTTATGTCATATTTTTATGGCTATGCGATAATCGGAAGTACATATAAATGGATAGAAAGTGGTATGCAGGCTGATTTTGAGCATTTTATAGCAAGAATTTCTGAGTCAATAGATGCAACGCTTCCGGTTATGATTTCAAAAGCTAAAGCAAATAGTAACTAACATTTATAAAAATTTCATTTTCAGACAGATTGAGGGAAGTGTACGAATTTAGGTACACTTCCCTCAATCTGTCTGTATTAATTGGTATGAAAATGAGTTATCCTAACTTTAAGTTAAAGAATTCACAAAGATATTTAAGAAAGGAGGCGGCATTATGAATGGCATAAAGAACTTTAAGAATATGTACAGTATTCTTACAATATGTCTTATTCTTGTTGGGGCTGTGCTTCTTATAGCACCGGGAGTTGCGTTAGATGTTGTGTGTATAATATTCGGGATATATATGATAATATACGGCGCAGTCAAGATTGTTGGATATTTTGCAAAAGATGCTTACCAGCTTGCATTCCAATTCGATCTGGCACTTGGTATAGTTATTGCAATTGTGGGAATTGTATTTGTGTGCAGGACAGCAAGAGTGGTGCAGTTGTTATCAACCTGTATAGGAATTGTAATGCTAGTAGATGCGACATTTAAAATACAGACATCTATAGATTCCAAAAGATTTGGAATAAGCCATTGGTGGCTTATGCTTATACTGGCAGTTATCGTAGCTGCGATTGGTATATTGCTTATATTAATGCCGGGTGAGACAACAAGGCTTATGGTAAGGCTTATAGGGCTTAATCTGTGTATGGATGGAATTCTTAATCTTGTTATCGTGATAGATACGGTTAAGACAGACAAAGCATTAAGGCAGTGATTATATAGATAATTAAAGCAGTAGTTAACAATTGGAATATTAATAAATAATTAATGCAGTAATAAAAAATTAATACAGATTATAAGAGTTTATACAATAAAGAAGAAATTAAAAGCGACAGGAGTTGAAAAAATGGGAACAATTACACATAAAGCAGGAAGAGCAGCCGTAGGAAAAGCGGCAGATGTTGTTATTAAAAATCTTGATAAAGATAGAGAAAAAGAGATATTAAAGCTTGTCGATTTTATGGAAAAATATATGGACGGTGAGAAGCTTGATGTTGATTTTGACAGCGTGAGAAAGAAAATCAAAGATAAGGACAGTGCACTTAATAAGTATATTAATAAGGCATTAGATGAGATAGACCCTGGCGTATTAAAGACTATGGTGCTTAATCTTGGATTTGAGGCATTCTTAAATGGAACTAAGACAATAAGAAAGATGAGAGAAAAGTATAACTGTAATGTTCCTTGGCTCATTCTTATGGATCCTACAAGTGCCTGCAACCTTCATTGTACAGGTTGCTGGGCGGCAGAATATGGCAACAGGCTTAATCTTACATTTGACGAAATGGACAGTGTTGTAACACAGGGCAAGGAGTTAGGAATATATCTTTATATGTTTACAGGCGGTGAACCACTTGTAAGAAAGAGCGACATAATAAAGTTATGTGAGAAGCATAATGACTGTGCATTTCTTTCATTTACTAATGGAACACTTGTTGATGAAGCATTTTGTCAGGAGATGAAAAGAGTAGGCAATCTTTATCTTGCAATAAGTCTTGAGGGATTTGAAGCAGTCAATGACTTAAGACGTGGCGATGGCGTATATGGCAAGGTTATGAATGCAATGGATCTTTTAAAGAAAAATGGTCTTGTATTCGGTACTTCAATATGCTACACATCTAAGAATACAGAAACAGTAACAAGTGATGAATTCATACAGCTTATGGTAGATAAGGGCTGCCGTTATGCAATGTATTTCCATTATATGCCAGTTGGAAATGATGCTTCAGTTGAATTGCTTCCAACACCAGAGCAGAGAATATATATGAAAGACCGCATAAGACAGATAAGAAGTCTTACAACAGGACAGGGCTTATTTACATTTGATTTCCAGAATGATGGTGAGTTCGTTGGTGGCTGTATAGCAGGCGGAAGAAACTATTTCCACATTAATGCAAATGGTGATGCAGAGCCTTGTGTATTTATTCATTATTCAGGTGCGAACATAAGAACTAATACATTACTTGAGATACTTAACCAGCCATTATTTATGGCGTATAGAAAGAACCAGCCATTTAATAAGAATCATTTAAGACCTTGTCCTATGCTTGAAAATCCTGAGATTTTACAGAAAATGGTCAAGGAAACAGGTGCTAAATCAACAGATTTACAGTCGCCAGAGACAGCAGAGCATCTTTGCAGCAAATGTGTTCCATATGCCAATGCGTGGAAGCCATATGCTGATAAGATATGGAGTGAAACTCCTGTAAAGAAGAGTAGCTATGAGAATTATGGACATTGTTGATTGCAGGTCAGCAGATATGTGAAAGGAGAAGCTTATGAGTAAGAAGTCAATCGGAAGCAGGACATTAAAGGCGGGAGCAGCACTCCTTGCAGTAGGAGCAGGAGTTGCGGCTATTAATGCAAAGAATAAGAACGGTACAGAGAAGAAAGAGATAAAAGAAATACAGAAGAAAGAATACGAGCAGTACAGAAATACTGAGCGTGGTAAATATGATAAGAACAGCAAGGGTATATATTACTCAAATGGTAATTATGAAGCATTTGCAAGACCAGAAAAGCCAGAGGGCGTTGATGCTAAGTCAGCATATATTGTAGGTAGCGGACTTGCCTCACTTGCAGCAGCTTGTTTCCTTGTAAGAGATGGACAGATGAAGGGAAGCCATATTCACATTCTTGAAGCTATGGATATAGCTGGTGGTGCGTGCGATGGCATTAATGATCCAACAAGAGGTTATGTAATGCGTGGCGGTAGAGAGATGGAGAATCATTTTGAGTGCCTTTGGGATTTGTTCAGAAGTATTCCATCATTAGAGAAGCCGGGTGCATCAGTGCTTGATGAGTATTATTGGCTTAATAAGCACGACCCTAACTATTCACTTTGCAGGGCAACAGTTAATCAGGGTGAAGATGCACATACAGATGGCAAATTCAATTTAAGCCAGAAGGGCTGTATGGAGATAATGAAATTGTTCTTCACTAAAGATGAAGATTTGTATGACAAGAAGATTGAGGATTTCTTTGATGAAGAAGTGTTTGACTCGGATTTCTGGCTCTACTGGAGAACAATGTTTGCATTTGAGAACTGGCACAGTGCGTTAGAGATGAAGCTTTATATCCAGAGATTTATTCATCATATAGGCGGACTTCCAGATTTCTCAGCACTCAAATTCACTAAGTATAACCAGTATGAATCACTTATCCTGCCTATGCAGAAGTATCTTGAGGCAGCAGGTGTTAAGTTCCAGTTCAATACAAGGGTGGAAAATGTTATATTTGAGTTCAAGGATGGCAAGAAGATTGCCAGGACAATAGAGTGCAATGTCAAGGGTAAGGAAGAAACAATTGAGCTTACAGAGAATGACCTTGTGTTTGTAACTAACGGAAGCTGTACAGAGAGTACAATCTATGGTGACCATACTCACGCACCTGTAGGAGATGCAGAGGTAAGAACAAGCGGCTGCTGGAGTCTTTGGAAGAATATTGCAAAGCAGGATCCATCATTTGGACACCCAGAAAAGTTCTGTGGCAATGTATCTAAGTCTAACTGGGAGTCAGCTACAGTTACAACAAGTGATGAAAAGATTATCGATCATATTAAGAAGATATGTAAAAGAGACCCTAGAACAGGAAATGTTGTTACAGGCGGTATCGTAAGCTGTAAGGATTCAAGCTGGCTTCTTAGCTGGACAATTAACAGACAGGGACAGTTCAAGGAACAGAAGAAAGATGAAGTATGCGTATGGGTATACAGCTTATTTACAGATGTAGCTGGTGATTATGTCAAGAAGCCTATGAAAGAGTGTACTGGTCAAGAGATTACAGCAGAGTGGTTATACCATATTGGAATACCAGTAGATGAAATAGATGAACTTGCTAAGAACCACTGCAATACAACACCTACGATGATGCCTTATATCACAGCATTCTTTATGCCAAGAAGAAAAGGTGACAGACCAGACGTTATACCAGATGGCTGTGTGAACTTTGCATTCCTTGGACAGTTTGCTGAGACACCAAGAGATACTATATTCACAACAGAATATTCAGTAAGAACAGCTATGGAGGCTGTATACGGACTTCTTGGCGTAGACAGGGGCGTTCCAGAAGTATGGGGAAGCGTATATGATGTAAGAGATCTCTTAGATGCTTCTGTTAAGCTTATGGACGGCAAGTCACCTCTTGAAATAGAACTTCCTGGCGTGCTTGATAACATTAAGAAACCACTCCTTAGAAGGATAAAGGGAACTGTAATTGAAAAGGTTCTTAAAGACCATAATGTTATTAAGGATTATATGAAGTATTAATATAAGCGATAGTTGTCTGATAAATACGATGTTTTATGATAACATAGTGTTTAAAAATGCAGCATTTTAAAATAGTGCAGGAAACTGTTGTGCTATATACAGAATATCAAAAATATTTGTCATATAAAAAGCTCAGCCTCAAGCTGATGGATAATTCCAGCAGCTAGGGCTGAGCCTTTTTATGTATTAGGAAAGCACCTGTGATTGGTGCACATATGACTACTTTAAATTATCAAGAAGTGCAATTAAAGTAGCCTTATCATTAAGCTTAGGGTTCTCAATTACAATATCAAGCAGTGTATTAAGTGTATTGCCGATTTCTGCACCCTTAAGACCATATTCGATAAGGTCAACTCCTGTTATATCAAGGTCTTTTATTGTAAAGCAGTCACCTCTTTCAAGTATATCATCTGCCATACGCTGTAATTTATTCAGGTGGTTATACTTGGCAGGGTTACTTATAAATGTAATCTCTTCACTTGCTTTAATAGAAGCACGCTGTAATCTTATTACTAACATAAAAATGTCACGTCCACACTGATGAAGTGCTTCCCTTACAGCAGGTTCAGTTTCATCAATGTGAAGCGGGGTGTATGTTAATATCTTTACAACAGTATCAATAGTCTTGTTATCCATTCTAAGATTTCTTAAAGCTGTTCTTGCCTCATCAGGTGAGCATACAAAAAGAATTGCGGCTAATCTAAGTGGAAGCTCATTATCAGTATATTTGCAGGTAAGAAGCAGCTTCTTGGCATATCTGCCGGTAAGATTATCTGCTATTACAGGCAGAATATTATTAAAAAGACCTGTTGTTGCATAAAGACTGCAATAATCAGGGTTATCTGATAAAAGAGTCTTCTTAAGTTCTACGCATACACGTTCCATACTGACTTTATCTATATTGCGGTTAAGCTTTTCAATAGCCTTAAATGTATCCGGTTCAATGGTAAAGCCAAGCTGTGCAGAAAATCTTATGGCTCTCATCATTCTTAAAGCATCTTCTGTAAAACGCTCAATTGGGTTGCCAACGCATTTTATTATGCGGTTATTAATATCGTCTATTCCGCCATATTCATCGACAAGCCCAGTTATATTATTGTAAGCCATAGCATTTATTGTAAAATCACGTCTGCATAAATCGTCTGTCAGCCTGTCGGAGAATTCAACAGAAGATGGGTGTCTGCCGTCTTTGTACTCGCCGTCAATTCTGTAGGTTGTAACCTCATATCCAACATTGTGCAACATAACTGTTACTGTGCCGTGTTCAATTCCGGTATCAATTGTCTTGTTGAAATATTCTTTGATATCGGAAGGGAGTGCAGAGGTTGTTATATCCCAGTCATTAGGAGTGAGTCCCATAATAGAATCGCGGACACAGCCACCTACAGCATAAGCCTGATGGCCGTGGCTTTTAATTGTGTTGATTATAAATTCAACGTCATTAGGCATATCAATTTTAAAATTACTATAATCCATACTTAATTACCAATCTTTAAATTATTATTTTGATTTCATTTTTAAATCTTTAAATCTGTTATTTGGCTATATAAAATTTGCAATAGTTCGCATTATTACTGCCCATAATTTTAACAAAAAAAACTATGTTTGTCACTGAATGGCAAAGCATTTTTTATTGAACACATGCATATGATAAGTAGGCCTAGTTGGATTGGAGGGTATATTCGTGAATGAGAAATCAGAAAAGGTGTTAGAACAATATAATATCAGCATTAACCGTATGATAAGAGGCAGGGGCGGTATTATTATTGCAACTGGACAGGGGTATAAGCTTTTTACCCAGTGTGAGAAGCCTGACAAGTATTATGAGAGGGAGAATAATATTACACAGATATTAAAATCAGCGGGATTTGGCAATACAGATACATATGTAAGAAATAATGAGGGACAGCTTGTGTCGCAGGATGAGGACGGCAGAAGATATATTTTAAAAGACTGGTTTGATGCGAAGGAAAGTGATGTAAAGGATATGGGGGATATGTGCAGAGCGGTGAGTATGATGGCGTATCTTCATATGGCGTTAAGGGAGGCTGGAAGCGAGCTTAAGATTAATCCATGTGGTGAGACAGAGTACAAGGAGTATGCACAGGCAGAGCTTAAGGCATGCCAGAACAGGAAGGAAACAGCACTAAGAAAGACATATGTGAAGCACACAAGGGAATTAAAGAAAGCATACAATTATCTTAAGCAGAAAAAAGGCAGACAGACATTTGAGCAGCTGGCATTTAAGCATATCGGTGACTATTATGAGGAGGCGTGCAATGCAAGCGAGAGGCTTATGGACGAAAGATTTGATGAGAGGCTTCTAGATGCGGCGGTTAATGGAGAGATTTCGCATGGAAGCTATACTTACCATAATGTGCTTATCGGTGGAAAGGATACTTATGTTGTTAATTTTGACAGATATAAGAATGAGTGCCAGATTAGTGATTTGTACCAGTTCATAAGAAAAGTTATGGAGAAGTATAACTGGGAAAATAGTGTGTTCTACAGGCTTCTTGATGAATATGACAGAATATGTCCTCTTGATGATAATGAGCTTGAACTTCTTATGACACTTTTGTCATATCCGGAGAAATTCTGGAAGATAATTAACCAGTATATTAATAGTAATAAATCGTGGATTCCAGATAAAAATGTAGATAAACTAAGGAAGGTTATTGAGCAGAATGAAAGAAGAAGAGAATTAATTGATAAAATATGCTGTGTGTGGTAAAATTCCCATAGGTATAGCCAATAAACGATTATAATCAGGATACAGGGAATGAAACATACATTTATATATAATAAAGCTAATAGAACAAAGAACGAAAGTGGTATTACAAGAAGCAGGACACATCTGTTTAACATAATTAAGCCATATTCGGTTGTAAAGAGAATGGCAGTTATTATAATGACTGCCATTATGATAATATGCCAGACAGGTTGTGGAACATCGGGAAGTAACGGAGCGATTGTACCGGGCAGTTCAATTACACCAGCGAAGAAAAAGGGCAATGTAACAGACATAGCCAAGAACAGTGACAATGCAACACTAGTGGGGATAGTATCGTCAATAGATACCACGCTTAAGAATATACATTTTATTGATGTTGAAACTGGAACGGAATATTCAGTAATGTATACAGGTGGTACTGATATACAGGATGCTTATGGAAAGCTTAAGGCGGCGACATTGATACAGCCCGGAGAGATATATGATGTATACTGCAACAAATATGGCAAGGCAACTAAGATATATGGTTCAAAGAATGCGTGGAGCAGGACATCAGTTACGGATATAGAGCTTGATGAAAGCTCTAAGAGTGTGGTGATTGGACAGACTACGCTTAATTATAGGGATTATACGGTAGTAACCTCTGGAGGTAATCTTATAAGCATTGCACAGATTGTAAAGGAAGATGAACTTACGTTAAGAGGAATTGATGATAAGCTGTACTCAATATCGGTTGATAATGGACACGGATATCTGGAACTGACAGGAATAGATGCATTTGTAGGTGGTTATGTGACATTAGGAAGCAGTCTTTTGTATGGTGTTACACAGGATATGATGCTTACTGTCGGAGTTGGTACTTATGATGTTGAGCTTCAGAGTGCAGATATGACAGCAACCAAGAAAGTAACTATTAAGAAAGATGCGACTTCAACGCTTGATTTCTCAGAATATAAGCAGCTTTCAGCTAAAAAGGGTGCAATCAACTTCTCAGTTACACCAGAGAATGCAATTATGGCAATAGATGGAAGTGAAGTTGATTACTCAAAGCCTGTGTCATTAACATATGGTTCTCATACACTTACATTACAGGCTAACCATTATGAAACTTATACAGAGACATTTACGGTTAATTCAGATTACAAGACTAAGGTTATTGATATGACAAGTACAAGCTCGTCAACAACAGCAAAGACGACATCAGCGAGCCTTACTAATGGTTATAGTGTTAATATAACAGCACCATCAGGAGCGGCTTTGTATGTAGATAGTGTATACATAGGTGTTGTTCCCTGCTCATTTAGCAAATCAAGTGGCAACAAGACTATAACATTGTCACAATCTGGGTATAATACAGTAAGCTATACTATATCAATACCTAATACAGCAGGTGATATGACATATGCGTTCCCAGGTATGACAAAGACAAGTGAGACTGCGACTGTACAGACGCCAACGGCAACAACGCCTACAGCCACATCTTCTAATTAGATTATGCAGAATGTATAGAAAAGAGGCAGAAGGATAATAATGACAAAAAAGATAAATATACCATTTTCACCACCAGATATATCAGAAAAGGAAATTGAAGCAGTAAGCGAAGCATTAAGGTCAGGCTGGATTACAACAGGCCCAAGAACCAAGGAATTAGAAAGACAGATGGCAGAGTTCACTGGCACTAAGAGAGGTGCGTGTCTTAATTCAGCTACAGCGTGTATGGAGACGGCTCTTAGATTATTCGGAATTGGAGCGGGAGATGAGGTAATAGTTCCGGCATACACATATACAGCATCAGCAAGTGTTGTATGCCACGTTGGTGCAACTTTAAAGCTTATTGATGTGCAGGAGGGAACTTATCATCTTGATTATGATGAGCTTGAAGCAGCCATAACAGAGAAGACCAAGGCGGTTATTCCAGTGGATATAGCTGGTGTAATGGTCGATTATGATAAGATAAGGGCAATACTTGAGAGCAAGAAGGCTTTATTTAAGCCGGCTAATGCTTATCAGGAGGCACTTGGAAGAGTTCTTATACTTGCTGATTCGGCACACGGATATGGTGCGTCAAGAAATGGACATAAGAGCGGACAATGTGCGGACTTTACATCATTTTCTTTCCATGCTGTTAAGAACTTTACAACAGGTGAAGGTGGAGGCCTTGTATGGAGAGAACTTGACGGAATAGACGATGAAGAAATATACAAAAAGATTATGCTTATGAGCCTTCACGGACAGTCAAAGGATGCACTTGCAAAGACTAAGCTTGGTGCGTGGGAATATGACATTATTGCACCACTTTATAAGTGTAATATGACAGATATAACAGCCGCCATAGGTCTTGCTCAGATGACAAGATATGAGGGGATGCTTGCAAGAAGAAAGCAGATGATTAATATGTATACAGAGGGTATTAAGGCAGATGATGTTGAGTGCCTGTGCCATTATACAGATGAATATTCATCAAGTGGACATCTGTTTCTTACAAGACTCCTTGGAAGAGATGTAGAAGACAGAAACCAGTTTATAATAAGAATGGCAGAAGCAGGAATTGCAACGAATGTACATTTCAAGCCGCTTCCTATGCACACAGCATATAAGCAGCTTGGCTTTGATATAAAAGATTTCCCAAAATCTTTTGAAATGTATCACAATGAAGTCACACTTCCACTTCATACTAATCTTACAGATGAACAGATAGAATATGTTATAGAGAATTTTAACAGCCTTAAATAACAGGTTTAACAGACTGGCAGAAAAGAGGTTGGTATGCAGCTTAGAAAATGGAATGAGCTTCCAAAGTTTATGAGAACAAGGGAAGTAAGAAAATATTACAATATAGTTAATAAACGCAGAGCTTCTTTAATGGTGAAGAGATTATTTGATATCGTAGTTGCATCAATAATGCTTGCTGTGCTTGCATTGCCGATGTTAATAATTGCAATACTTATAAAATGTGATTCAAGAGGACCTGTATTTTTCAGACAGGAAAGAGTTACACAGTATGGAAGAATATTTAAGATATACAAGTTCAGGACAATGGTTGTTAATGCTAATGAGCTTGGTGCTTCTGTGACTGTGGATAATGACAGAAGAATAACAAGAATGGGAAAGTTTTTAAGAAAGATAAGAGCTGATGAATTCCCACAGTTATTTAACATTCTTGCAGGAGATATGACACTTGTCGGCACAAGACCGGAAGTGCCTGAGTATGTAAAGCAGTATTCTAAAGAAATGTATGCAACACTGCTTTTACCGGCTGGGCTTACATCAAGAACAAGCATAGCTTATAAAGATGAAGATAAAATATTAGGCAATGCCGCCAATCCGGATAAAGCGTATGTTGAGGAAGTACTTCCTGCGAAGATGAAGTATAATCTTGAGGCATTAAGAAAGTTTGGTTTTGCAGAGGATTGCAGGGTGCTTTGGGATACATTTGAATCTGTTGTTGGAAGCGAGAGGCTTTCAGTGACAAAGAGTAGAAGGAGATAATAAATGTCTGATATGCTTATTACTATGTGTGTTATTGCATATAACGAGGAACAGAATATTAATGGAATATTAGAATGTATTAAAAATCAGGATTATGACCATAACAATATGGAGGTTGTGCTTGTAGACGGAGCATCAACTGATAATACAAGGGCACTTATGTGTGAATTTGCACTTGATAATAAAGATGAATTCAGAAGGGTTGTAGTGCTTGACAATCCTAAAAAGACACTTCCATCAGGCTGGAACGTTGCATTGAGGGAATATAAGGGTGATGCGATAATAAAGGTAGATGCACACGCTGTAATTCCAGAGGATTTTGTCAGTAAGAATGTGAGGGTGCTTGAAACAGGCGAATATATATGTGGTGGACAAAGACCTAACATAATAGACAAGCCAACTCCATTTAAGGAGACACTTCTTCTTGCAGAGAGCAGTATGTTTGGTTCAAGCATTGCTTCATACAGGAATAATCCTGGAAAGACTTATGTTAAATCGTTATTTCACGCAGCATATAGAAGAGAAGTATTTGAAAAGGTTGGTTTCTTTAATGAGGAACTTGTGCGTACAGAAGATAATGAAATTCATTATAGAATGAGAAAAGCTGGATATAAGCTGTGCTTTGACCCTGATATAATATCATACCAGTATACAAGAAGCAGTCTTAGGGCAATGCTTAAGCAGAAGTATGCTAATGGTTACTGGATAGGAAAGACAAGCAAGGTTTGCCCTAAGTGTCTTAGCATATATCATTTTGTGCCATTTGCATTTGTCAGTGCAATAATAGCTTCAGGTTCGGTTATTGGAGCGACAGGACTTGCAGAGTGCATTAAGAAAAGGCACAACCATACACTTGGAAAAGGTATTTCGGCATTAAGAAAAGTAACAGTAGTGCTTACAACTGTTATGTGGGTGCTCTATGCTTTAATGGCATCTGGTATGGCGGCAGTATCTGCATTTAAAGCAGAAGATAAAAGAAATATAACTAATGCCTGTCTTCCTGTATTATTCCTGCTTCTTCATTTAAGTTATGGAATAGGCACAATAGCAGGACTTATGGATAAATCAAAAAGAGGTTAATTATGGAAGAGACAAGGAAAGATAAGCTACAGTTAATAGTCAGACGCTTTTTTCTTATAATAACAGATATAATTCTTGTTAACGGCTGTGTATTTATATCGCTGGTAATGAGGTTTAACGTTGATCTGGCGGCGATAGAGTCACAATATATACAGAATTTTAAGAGTACCTGCGTACCATTTACACTTATAACACTGCTTATATTCTGGTGTTTCAGAATGTATCACAGTCTGTGGCAGTATGCGAGTATAGCCGAGCTTTATAAGATAGTTGAGGCTTGTATTGTATCGGAGGTGGCACACGTATGTCTTACAACAGTTATGGGAACACCGCTTCCTAGAGCCTGTTATTTTATGTCAGTAGTATTTCTTATAGTTGCAATGTGTGCGAGCCGTTTTATGTACAGGCTTATAAGAACACTTTTACAGGAATACAGACATACATCAGAGCAGATTAAGATTATGATAATTGGTGCCGGTGAGGCTACCAATGTTCTTATGAGAGAGATTGCTAATTCAAGATACCTTGATAATTCCAAGGTTGTATGTATTATTGATGATGACCCTAAAAAGGTTGGAAAGTATATACGAGGCGTTAAGATTGTTGGAACAAGGGAGCGTATTAAGGAATATGCAAGATACTATGAGATAGATGAGATAATATTTGCTATTCCATCAGCATCGCAGGAAACTAAAAGACAGATACTTAATATCTGTAAAGAAACTAACTGTAATTTAAAGATTATACCTGGCGTGTATCAGATGATGGACGGCGAGATTAATGTTCAGGATATCAGAAATGTTGATGTGGACGATTTACTTGGAAGGGATCCTATCAATGTTGATGTGGAGTCAATTCTTGGATATGTATCGGGCAAGACTGTTCTTGTAACAGGCGGCGGTGGTTCAATTGGTTCTGAGCTTTGCAGGCAGTTAGTCAAGCATAACCCTAAGTGCCTTATTATATTTGATATATATGAGAACAGTGCCTATGATATACAGCAGGAATTAAAGATGAATTGTCCTTATGCCAATGTGGTGACGCTTATTGGTTCAATAAGAAATAACACAAGACTTGAGTGGATATTCTCACATTACAGACCGGATATTGTATATCACGCAGCGGCACATAAGCACGTTCCGCTTATGGAGGGAAGCCCTAATGAGGCAGTTAAGAATAATGTAGCCGGTACCTGGAATCTTGCAAGAATGGCAGACAAATATAATACCAAGAGATTTGTAATGATAAGTACAGATAAAGCCGTTAATCCGACTAATATAATGGGTGCGACAAAACGTATATGTGAGATGATAATTCAGTATTATAATGGAGTATCTAATACAGAATTCGTAGCCGTAAGATTTGGTAATGTACTTGGAAGCAATGGCTCTGTAATTCCTCTTTTTAAGAAGCAGATTGCAGCAGGGGGTCCGGTTACAGTTACACACCCTGATATAATAAGATATTTTATGACAATACCGGAGGCCGTGTCGCTTGTTATTCAGGCGGGTGCATACGCCAAGGGTGGTGAGATATTTATTCTTGATATGGGTGAGCCGGTAAAGATAGATGACCTTGCAAAGAATCTTATAAGACTATCAGGTTACACACTTGGTGTGGATATGGAGATTAAATATACTGGTTTAAGACCTGGTGAGAAGTTATATGAAGAACTTCTTATGGCAGAGGAAGGGCTTCAGGATACACAGAATAAGCTTATTCATATAGGCAAGCCTATTGAATTTGATAAATACAATTTTGAGGACAAGCTAGAAGTCCTTAAGGAAACAGCTTACAAAGAAGATGCGATGGCAGTAAGACGGCTTGTAAAGGAATTCGTTCCAACTTATAAGCCTGACCATGTATCGGATAATGATATACAATAAGAAACTGCAAAAAGAGGTTACTATGAAATATATTATTGATGGAAGCTTTTTGTATGGACATATTAAAGGTGTCCAGAGGTACGCAAGACAAATAACAAAAGAACTTGATAAATATATGGCGGATAAGCCTTACGAGGTTGAGATAGCTGTGCCCGAGATTGATTCAGAAGGTACATCTGCGGAGATTAACAGCTATAAGACACACTATAATAACATTAAGATTGTTATATTGGCTGGAAAATCTGGAAGAATGTGGGAACAGTTCTCGTTTCAGAGATATGTGGACAAGCAGAAGGCTAAGCCTGTATATTTATGTAATGAAGTATCACTGTTTATGAAAAATGGAATAGTTACGGTACACGACATAGCATTTAAGACACATAAGGAGTTCTTTAGAGAGCCGGGTGACTGGCATGAGATATTGTTCAGAAAGCTTATGTATCTTAAAGCCTTTAAGAGTGCTGATGCGATAATAACGGTCAGTGGGTTTTCCAGAAAAGAAATCATTGATAATTATAATACCCATGGTAAGGAAATAGTAGTTGCAGGCAATGGCTGGCAGCACTTTGATGTGAACAGCATAGACGAGAGTATATTTGACAAGTATGCCTCAAGAATAAAAAGACATAAATATTATCTGTATATGGCTTCATTAGCACCTAATAAGAATCTTAACTGGATTCTTAATAATGCGAAGCTTCACCCAGAAAGTACATATGTAATAGCAGGTGAAAGTCTTGGGGACAGGTCTGGAATAGAAAAGCTTGGCAATGTAGTGGCGATTGGTTATGCCAGGGATTCAGAGGCAAGAGCACTTATGAAATACTGCAAAGCATTTTTATTCCCATCAACCTATGAGGGCTTTGGAATACCACCTATGGAGGCACTCTGTATGGGAGCTGAGATTGTTCTTGGTGATATTCCGGTGCTGCACGAGATTTACAAAAATGCGGCTACATATGTCAACTGTCATAAGCCTGATGTGAATATAGATGAGCTGTTAGAAAAGAATAAGGTGAGTGACGAGGCAGTGCAGAATGTACTTTCAAGTCATTCGTGGGACAGGTCAGCCCATATAATTGCAGGAATTATGGACAAATATGCAGAATAAGGATTAAAAAGATGAAGATAGCGGTTGATGCAAGAACGCTTGGCAGCAGACCAAGCGGAGTGGGAATGTATCTTAATGACTTTCTTAAGCAGCTTATGAAATATGAGGATCTGGAATTCGTTCTTATATCAGATGTTGCAGAGAGTGAATATATTAAGTCATTTATTAAAAATGGAATAAAAGTATATACAAAGGGAAAACAGGTGTATAAGAGTGCCGGAGTTTATGCTTATTTTGCATATGTGAAAAAGCAGCTTGATATTATTAAGCCTGATATATTCTGGGAAGTTAATACGATAATTCCGATTAACCTCGGCGGTAGTTTTAAGACTATGATTACAATACACGATATGTTTCCAATAGAATATGTTGAATATTTCGGGCAAGTATATAGTATGTATTTTAAGTACAATCTTAAAAAGACACTTAAGAATACAGATATGATTCTATATAATTCAGAACAGACCAAAAGGACAACGGAAGAAATTTTCCCGGAAGCTAAGAGCATAGCGAATGTTAATGCTTATATAATATCCAATCCTGTTAAAAAGCAATGGGATAATAAAGATGATGATTATTTTCTTTATGTTGGCAATATGGAGAAAAGAAAGGGCGTTGACCTTCTTATAAAAGGCTATTTGCAATATAAGAGCCGGGGTGGCAAGAAGAAACTTATTCTTGGTGGAAAAATGCAGGAAGAAGAGATTAACCAGATTGTAAGGTCGGCGATGATGTTAGATGAAGATATAACTTATCTTGATTATGTGACCCACGATAAAAAGCACGAGCTATATGCCTCAATGTCAGCTTTTGTGTTTCCGTCAAAGGCCGAGGGCTTTGGTATGCCGATTATTGAGGTTATGCGTTTTAAAAAGCCAATTATAGCAAGTAATCTTCCTATATTTGATGAGATTACAGACGGCAATATTAATACATTTAATATAAGATGTAATGAATATGAGCAGATAAACAATCTTGCAGATGAATTATTGTCATATAATACAGAGGTTGATACAGAAGCATATGCAAATGTAGTTAAAAGATATGCACCTGATAGACTTGGGAAAGTTGTGTATGATTTCATTACAAGTGATTAAATTATTTATATTGTATATAAATAATATTTGTAATAGTATTAATGTGCTGGATTATAATTAAATTGAAAGATAATAGAAGACATTAAGGAGAAAGTATGAAAGTATTAGTAACAGGAGTGTCAGGTCAGTTAGGTCATGACGTTATGAATGAACTCGATAAAAGAGGGTACACAGGAATAGGAAGTGATATAGCTGATAATTACAGTGGTATTCAGGATAATAGTGCTGTTACAACAATGGAATATGTCAAGATGGACATAACAAATGAGGCTGTTGTAGATGAGGTTATAAGCAGTGTATCACCAGATGTTATTATACACTGTGCGGCGTGGACGGCAGTAGATATGGCAGAAGATGATGACAAGGTTGAGAAGGTAAGAGCTGTCAATGCCAAAGGGACAGCTAATATTGCAAAGGCGGCTAAGAAGCTTGATTGTAAAATGGTATATATAAGCACAGATTATGTGTTTAATGGGCAGGGTGAGAAGCCTTGGGAGCCGGACTGCAAGGAATACAAGCCGCTTAATGTATATGGACAGACTAAGCTTGAGGGTGAGCTTGCGGTTGCTGATACACTTTCTAAATATTTTATAGTAAGAATAGCATGGGTATTCGGTGCTAATGGCAATAATTTTATAAAGACAATGATTAATGTTGGAAAGAACCACGAGACTGTAAGAGTTGTTAATGACCAGATAGGAACACCAACATATACACTTGATCTGGCAGTATTATTAGTTGATATGATAGCTACAGAGAAATATGGATATTATCATGCAACTAATGAGGGTGGCTATATTTCGTGGTATGATTTTGCGTGTGAAATATACAGACAGGCCGGAATGGATATTAAGGTTATTCCGGTATCCACAGAAGAATATGGCCTTTCAAAGGCGGCAAGGCCATTTAATTCAAGATTAGATAAATCAAAGCTTAAAGAGGCAGGATTTACACCGCTTCCAACCTGGCAGAATGCTGTGGAAAGGTATATTAAATATTTAAAAGAACAGGAACAGGCTACAGGTAACGAATAGAAATGATTATAATGTCAGGGTCAGAACCCAACAACTTTAATGTTTCGTTATTGTGTATCCGTATTTACTAATTAAGAAGAAAGGTAAACGTATGAAGGAGAAGGCGGTTGGATTATGGAACAGGATTGCTACTAAAGAGAATAAGCAGATTGCGAAAAATGTTCTTTTGATTTTGCTTGTATCAAGACTATTTTATATATTTATTGGCTGTGTTACCAATTCAGCATTTGGCAATAATATTACATTTGCTAAGATGTTTCTTGGTGGCGATGCAGATTGGTATATTAAGATTGCTGAAAAAGGATATAGTCTTTCTGGAAGCATAAAGCCGGGAGATGGACAGGCTAACTGGGCATTCTTTCCTTTATTTCCAGTATCAATAAGATTGTTTAAATACATATTTTTCTTCCTTAATTATGCACAGGCAGGAATATTTCTCAGCTTAATATATGTGTATATAATGGGGATATTTCTTGTTAAGACAGTAAGGCTTTATAAGCCTGACAGATTAGGATATTTTGCAGTGGTTCTTGTCTATATGGGACCATACTCATTCTATCTTCATTGTGTATATTCAGAAACATTATTTATGATGCTTATTGCAGTGTTCTTTTACTATCTAAAAAAAGAAAAGGGCAATATTAATAATTACTGGATTTCAGCAGCTGCGGCTATGCTTGCAAGCTGTACAAGAATAGTTGGTGTTATACTTGTATTCCCGCTCGTATTGCAGATGTACCTTGATTTATATGAGGGCAGGATAACATTTGGAAAGCTTGGCAGTTTTATAGTACATATGTTTAAAAATCCAGTTAAGATATTGCAGGTATTCTTATGTCCGGCAGGCATATTTGTTAATATGATGCATCTGTATTATGTGACAGGAGATGCGTGGGCGTTCAGAAATGTGCAGGCAGCATGGAGAGAAGATGGTGCTGGCTGGATAGGTAATATGATATGGGATTTCTTTAATAATATATATGCAGAAAGATACTGGATTCCGCTGGTTATGATACTGGCAATAATCGTGTATGTATATATGCTTAAATGTAGATATTATTCAGAAGTTCTATTTGCTGTCATAACACTTATAATTCCTTTTACGGGCGGAGTTATGTCAATGTGCAGATTTATAGTTGGAAGCTATGTTGTATACATTGGTTTATATGATTATTTTGCAGATAAGAAAGACTTAAAGTGGCTGGCGGTATTTCTTGCAGTAGTTATGGAAGCATTTCTTATATGGTTATGGTTTACAGCAGGTGTCAACGCATTTACGGCGTAGAAAAGGAGAGTTGGGATGAATAATAAGAAAAAATGTATTAATATAATTGCATATATTATTGTTGTGATTCTTGCAGTGTTCTATCTTGCAACGCTTGTGCTTGGCAGTAAGCTTGATGTATCAGATGAATATAAGCTTTACTATGTAGATGGTGAATTGTCTAAGTGGCCGGGTGAAAATGGTCTTGACTATTACTTTGGTAATACAGAGATATATGATATATCAAAGCTTGAAGAATATAAAAAGTTATTAGAAGAACAGAAGCTTTATGGCGATATTATAACAGATGATGAAGAAGAGGCTGATGAGGTTAATGAGGATAGTGTGGAGTCTAACAGAGATTCTGCCATTGATAAATATTTCCAAAAAATGTTAGCAGCAGAGAATAATTATGTATCAGAAGATGCTGATGATAATTCTACAGCTGATAAAGATGAGGATAAGACAATAGCTTCTGCATTGAACATTCCTTACAGATACACAAAGGGTTTCTATTCACTTCATACAGGGATATATACTAATAAAGGTAATGAGGCAGCACTTTATTACAGATTTGTAACAAGAGTTGAGAAAGACATTGTGCTTGAAGTGTATGGTGCAAGCTATAATACAGATACTAAAGTATATGCTAATGATGAATATATTGGAACTATAACTGCATATAATGAAACAGAGGGAGCGGTTAAGTACCATAAGAATGAATATGGTGACAGGGAAAGAGAAGATAAGGTGAATGATAACCTTAATACTTTAAAGATACCAGCAGATATTGTAGGAAATGATGGTATTGTAAAGATATCTTTCGTGCCAGAAGAAACTGTTAATATATATGATTACACATCAGCTATTAGCAATGATAATTTTAAGAAGTATAAGGGATTTCGTATTACTTCGGTTAATATGTTTTATTAATTAATAAATATTGTAAAAAACACTTGCCAAGATAAGATATATATGATAAAATGCAAAAAGTTTCCTGAGTTAGCAGACTGACTTAGGAATTATGGGTGGATTCCCGAGTGGCCAAAGGGGACAGACTGTAAATCTGCTGGCACTGCCTTCGAAGGTTCGAATCCTTCTCCGCCCATTCTACATAATACTGGCTTGCAGGCAGTAAAGTGCAACTTAGGCTGCACCAAGTTTGGATTATGTATTAAGATATACCAAAGAGCCGGTGTGGCGGAACTGGCAGACGCACAGGACTTAAAATCCTGCGGGACTTATACTCCCATACGGGTTCGATTCCCGTTGCCGGCATAGGACTTCCTACAAATGAGTAGGAAGTCTTTTTTGTGTAATAGGAATTCTTTATTACACAAAAGGCACTATGTGCCGATGATGCACACCCACAATAATCTGTAGTTAGACGCAGATGACCGTGCATGGTGTTGGAATGTGCTTTGCACATTTTTGTATTAATAATCAATTTGTTGTTTAGAAATGAGGGTGCAATGGTAGAATTAGATGGAATGTTATCCATAGTAATGCCAGCATACAATGAGGAAAAATTAATATATCAAAGCATAATGAAGACACTTGATATAGTATCAGGCTTTGTCAGAGAAATTGAACTTATAGCTGTTAATGACGGAAGTAAGGATAATACCAAGGCGGAGATATTAAGAGCGGTAAGAAAAGACAAAAGAGTAAGGCTTGTCACTTCTGATAAGAACAGAGGTAAAGGTAATGCCATAATATCGGGCGTGTCGCAGGCTGAAGGAAAGTATATTGCATTTGTTGATGCAGATCTGGAACTTAATCCGGCACAGCTTGAGGGTTATCTTAAGAAAATGCTTGATGATAACGCAGATGTTGTTATCGGGTGTAAATTTCATAAGGGGTCAAAGCTTAAATATCCATTTAAAAGAAAAGTAATAAGCATGTGTTACTATATAATGCTTATAATATTATTTCATCTTAATGTAAAGGATACTCAGACAGGACTTAAGGTGTTTAAGGCAGAAGCTATTAAACCGGTAGGACACCTTATAAGAACGTCAGGCTTTGCATATGATATAGAGCTGCTTGTGGCGGTGCATAGAAGGGGCTTTAAAATAGCAGAAATGCCAGTTGAGGTTGTATTTGTAAGGGATAAAGGCGTTAACAGAATTGGAATAAAAGACTGTGTAAGAGCATTCGCTGATACCTGGGCAATATTTGCAAGAGTGTATTTTAAGCATTATTATGATTAATAGTCAGTATAATATTACAATAAATAAATTCAGGCATTTATGTGTGAATTGGTGGACTTAAGAAAAGAGGAATACAGTTGAATAAGTTTAAAGAATTATTAGAAAAAGCAGGAGATTTGCAATTTATAAAAAAAGCAAAAGATTACATTGCAATTCATAAGATAGCGGCAGTAACAACGGCAACAACTGCTGCGGCAGGAGAGAATATAAAGAGTGGTCTGTAATGGTCAGACAGTGAAATTACAATTAAATAAACTATAAGTATGCTTTAGTGATTTCTGCATAAAATAATTCTGACAGATAAAATGTTACATTTTTTGGTGAATGGAGGAATTATGACAGGAAATATTAAAGTGAATTGGAAAAGGCTGATTTTAGCGATGGTGATAAGTATAGGAGCAGGAGTAATATCGTGGCTTCTTACAGGTAATTCAATGGAAATCTACAGAGATTTGAATAAACCTGTACTATCACCTCCTGGTCAGCTTTTTCCTATTGTATGGACAATTCTTTTTATACTTATGGGACTGGCATCTTATATTGTATGTGAGACAAGGGATGATGACAGAACAGAAGCACTGATATTATATGGAGTACAGCTTGTAATCAATATAGGCTGGTCAGTTATATTCTTCAACTTTGGTGCTTTCTGGCTGGCGTTTGTATGGCTTATGATATTGTGGATTTTAATAATATTTACAATATGGAGATTTTTTAATGTTAATACAGTGGCAGCGTGGCTTATGGTTCCATATCTTTTATGGGTAACCTTTGCAGCATATCTTAATATTGCGGTTGCGATTATGAACTAATCAGATGCTTTTGGTATTAGGTGTTAATTAATGTAGTCATTGCGTAATTTTAATGTAATAATTTCGCAATAAATTCAAAAATAGTTAACATATTGTTAACAATTTAAAGCTGTATAAGTGGTATAATTACAAAAATCTGCACAGTAGTAAGCATTAATGGAAAGAATTACCGGATTGTAAGAGTAGTGCAGATAATAGATGAAATATACAAAAAGTACAGTTTTACTGTATTTATTCGTTGGAAATGAGGAACGGAATGAAAAAGGCATGGCCACACATAAAATGTGTATTATTTATCGTTGTTCTGGCAGTGGTTATACTTGTGTGCGATTATCTGTTTGCTGAGAGCGGATATATACGTTTTGTGTTAAATGATGTGAACAGTTCAAATGAGAGCTACGACACAATAGTGCTTGGAGCTTCACATACAAGATGTAGTATAGATACAGAATATCTTGATAAATATATGAATGTTAATTCGTTTAATATGGGAATACCAGGAGAGACGGTTGATGATTTCTATTATGTATTGAAATCAGTTGTCGATTCAGGTAATAATGTTAAACAGGTAATTGTGGATGTAGACTATTACTATTGGATGAATGGGCAGTCCCAGAATCATTTTTCCAAGTCATTTATATACCAGCAGATGAAAGATACTTGGGTTAAGGCAGAATATCTGTGGAATAACAGGGCTGAACTTGATATAAGAAATGTATTTTCAAGAAGGCTGACCTGGAAATGCACGATAAAGAAGGCAAAGACTAATATTGCACTTAAAAAGACAAAAGAATATAAGAATTATGATATGTCAGCAGGACTTGATACAGATGGATATTTTGCAACCGCAGGTGGTCCATATCTTGGAAAAGGATTCTGCTACAGATATAGAATCAATGAAGTGCCGGGTAATCCATCATATGTTAATACAATGAAAGGAAATGCTGCTAAAAGCCTTGATAAAACAGTTATATCACAGTTTGAGCGTTTTCTTGATTATTGTAATGATAATGATATAAAGGTTGTATGTGTGTCAACACCTATAACACCAGATGCATTTAAGGAAGCACAGGTGGACAGGGCGTCCGAAAAGCTTAAAGAATTATTTGATAGCTACAATATTAAATATTATGATTTTAATAAGACGCTTATGTCTGTGCTTCCAAGAGATGATTCGGGTTATGTGGATACAGAAGGACATATGTATGGAGAACTTGCTGTTAAATATTCAGATGTATTAGCAAAAGTACTTGCAGATGATGCAGAGGGAAATGTTAATGAGGAAGAATATTTCTACAAGTCATATGAAGATATGTATGAGACAATGAAAGACGATTATGAGGCGGCTACAGGACTTGAGTGGAAGTCTTATTAACTGCCATATATATTATATGAAAATACATAGGAATGGAGAAAGATATGTCATTTACGACTTTTGAGTTCTTTCTGTTTATAGCAGCGGCAGTTATTATATATTATGTGATACCTAAAAAGCTGCAATGGATATGGCTTCTTATAATAAGTTATGTATATTATGCTTCTTATGATATCTCGACAGTGTGGATGTTATTACTGACAACATATGTTACATACAGGGGCGGAATTCTTCTGGACAGATTGAATGAGCAGAAACCGCAGGACGGAATAAGCAGGGAAGAAAAGAAAGATTTCAAGAAAAATATTGTCCGTAAAAAGAAAAAAATAGTACTGGCTATGGTACTTATAGCGTTTGGAATGCTTGGGATTATGAAGTATACCAATTTTATGCTTGGAAATATAGATGCAGTTTTAAGACTTTTTGGGAGTGGAAAGCAGATAGGAGTTCTTAATCTGACACTGCCGCTTGGCATATCGTTTTATACATTCCAGTCAATAAGTTATGTTGTTGATGTATACAGAGGCAAGCATAAGGCTCAGGGCAATTTCTTTAAGCACGCATTATTTGTTTCATTTTTTCCGCAGCTTTTACAAGGACCGATTGGAAGATATGAAAGACTTGGAAGCCAGTTGTATGAAGGACACAGCTACAATTTAAAAGAATTGCAGTTTGGTGTCCAGAGAATACTATGGGGCTTTTTTAAGAAAATGGTACTTGCTGACAGGGTAAATGCGGCAGTCCTTCTCATATTCCATAATTACTGGAATTATGGCGGATGGTACAATGTGTTAGGAGTGCTTCTTTATAGCATACAGCTTTATGCAGATTTCTCCGGTGGAATTGATATTGTCATAGGAATTGCACAGATGTTTGGAATTACGATGGATGAGAATTTCAGACAGCCATATTTCTCACGCTCAATAAGTGAGTTCTGGAGAAGATGGCACATAACGCTTGGTACATGGATGAAGGACTACATATTCTATCCATTTTCTTTATCTAAGAGTATGGCTAAATTCGGCAAGTGGAGCAAGAAGAAATTTGGTAACAATGTTGGAAAGCTTCTTCCTGTAGGACTTGCTGACATTTTGGTGTTCTTTGTTGTAGGTGTATGGCATGGAGCAGCGTGGAAGTACATAATGTATGGTATATATAATGGCGTAATCGTTGCAGGAAGTGGAATGTTAGCACCTGTATATGCAAAGATACAGGAAAAGCTTCATATCAATCCTAAGAAATGGTGGTATCAGGGCTTCTGCATTATAAGGACATTTATTCTTGTCAATATAGGCTTTTATTTTGATATGGCAAATGATTTAAGAGCTGCTAATGCTATGTTGGTACAGACAGTTACAAAGGCACATATATCACAGCTTTCAATGGCGGCTGTTAAAGCTGTAGGGCTTACAAGTCAGGATTTGCTAATTGTTATAGCAGGCTGTATTATTATATTTGTTGTCAGTCTGTTAAAAGAAAAGGGGATTAACATAAGAGAAACAATAGCATCATATAATATTGTAATAAGATGGATTATATATATAGGATTTATAATGTTTATACTTATATATGGAAGTACAAGCACAACATCAGATTTTATATATGCTAATTTTTAATAATTACAGTAAATGAGTGGCGAAAATCAGGTTATAGCCGCTTATTTGCTGTTTTTTTGTTGTAGTGACAATTATTGTGGGAGGTGGTATAATAATATGTGAATGCCTAAGTGGAGCATTTTCACATTTATTCTGTTCATAACGGAGTAGATAGTGAAGGCACACATAAAGTGTTCTTATTTTAAGGTTTGGTACGTTAGTAAGAATATTATATCAGGAGATGAATATGAGTAATAAAGATGACGGGCTTTCACAGTTAGTACAGGATGTGATTGACGGAAAAGCTGAGAAAAAGGAACTATGCAATAAGATTTACAAAGAGGTATACGCTTTAGCATACCCTGTATATCAGAACGAAGAAAAGAGTATGACCCAGGCAAAGAAGGCACTTATTGAGATATGTAAGAGAATAGGTGATTTTAACCTTGAAAGAAATATTCATAAGCAGGTTGCAACAATTGCATCTGCGTTCTTCTTTACAAGTGTGGTAAGTGAGAATGCAGAAGAATTAAGGAATAATGCACCAACAGGAGAATATGAATATACTCATATTAAGGATGATGAAGAATTCGTTACATATATGAAGCAGAAGGCAATAGCCTTCAGAAGCCCTAAGTCATTTGACCAGCAGGAGGAGAGCTTTAGAAATTTATCAGAGATAGAAATGTCGCTTACAGAATTATACGCTTATGAGATGCTTTCTGTTGATGCGATTGAGAGCGTAACCGATGTTGACAGTTCTTATATAAGCGGCTGGTTAGCAGGCATAAGAAGTTATGTATTAGGTTATGAAACGGCTGGTAATGCCGATAATAATGATATGGCAGCAGTCGCTGATAATGATTACAATTCATTAGATGAAAGTGATTATTCTGATGAAGAGTATGATGACAGTGATTATGGTTATGATGAGAATAATAATAATGATGATTATAGAGAAAGAGAAGCTGTAAGTTCTGTATACAGAAAAACAGGAAAAAGATTAAGGGAAAATGCTGTTACATTATTCATTAAAAGACTTTTTCCAGCACTCACACTTCCGGCAAGAATGATGGTTTCATGGATTGCAGGTGGTGTAATAGTTATTATTCTTATTATTATTCTTGTTGTATCAGTTAAGGCTGGCAAGAGCAATAAGAAGAGTGCTTCTTATGAATACCAGAATATGCAGTATACAACAGAACAGGCTGCAACGAAGAATAATAAGAAGAATGAGGCGGCAACAGCTTCAACTGAGGCAGGCACAGAAGAACAGACTACACAGAAGCAGACTGAGAATGTAACACAAAGTACTACTGGCAGCAGTTCTAATAATACAACCAATAGGACAACAGCTAATACATCTGATGATGATAGCATCACAGGAAATACTAGTTCAGATAATAGTGGAAGCACAGACAATGATACCAATGGAAGTGGTGACACAGGAAGTACAGATAACGGAGCAAGTGGAAGCGGCACTACAGGCGGAAGCACAGATAACGGAACAGGTGGAAGTGGTGACACAGGAAGTACGGATAACGGAACAAGCGGAAGCGGTACTACAGGCGGAAGCACAGATAACGGAACAAGTGGAAGCGGTACTACAGGCGGAAGCACAGACAGCGGAACAAGCGGAAGCGGCACTACAGGCGGAAGCACAGACAGCGGAGCAAGCGGAAGCGGTACTACAGGCGGAAGCACAGACAGCGGAGCAAGTGGAAGCGGCACTACAGGCGGAAGCACAGACAGCGGAGCAAGCGGAAGCGGCACTACAGGCGGAAGCACAGATAACGGAGCAAGTGGAAGCAGCACAGGAAGCGGCAGTTCAAGCAGTTCAGGTTCATCAGACACAGTTAAATCAGCAGCTTCTGGTGTATCAGCTAATTAAAATGATGGGCAAAAATAACAATTATGGAGGAACATTTGCATGAAGTGTGTAATTCTTGCAGGTGGAAGTGGCGATAGTTTATGGCCATTGTCCAGAAAAAATTATCCTAAACAGTTTATGAAATTTAAGGAAGGCCGTTCACTTTTACAGGAAACGGTTGTCAGAAATCTGCCTTATTGTGATGAATTTATTATAGTAACTAATGAGGCATATAAGAATATTGTAAACGGACAGATGAAGGCGTTCCAGAGCCTGAAATACAGAGTTATTCTTGAGGGCACAGCTAAGGGCACAGCAGCGGCAATTATGCTTGGAACAATGTTTGCCAATCCAACTGAATTTGTATTAGTTGTTAATTCAGACAATTTTATTGATGGTGATGGATACAAGGATGCCATCATAGGAGCTAAAGAGATAGCAAAGAAAGGCGTAATTGCGGCAGTTGGAGTTAAGCCTGAATATCAGGCGAAGAATCTTGGATATATCAAGAGAGATGGAAATGATGTAATTAAGATATTATCAAATGTTGATTTTGATGATGCAACATCTGAGATTGCAGACTGCTATTCATATGAGGAGGGGTATCTATGGAATAGTGGAATACTTGTGTTCAGGGCAGGTGATATGGTTAATATCACAAGAAAGAAATGTCCGGAATTGTATACAGCCTGCCGTACAGCTAAGAGAAAAGTTCCAGCTATAAGAAGGGCTATACGTTTCTCAGAAAATGTAATGAAGGACATAGTTACAGGAAGCATAGAAACACTTGTTCTTGAACACTGTGACAATCTCAAAGTAGTAGAGGCTGACATTTTATGGAAAGATATCGATAATGTATGTGATATTGAAATGCACCATAGTGATGATAAGCCTGACAATATAATTAAGAATGACTGTAGTAATATATCAGTAATTAACAACGCGCAAAGACAGCTTGTAGTTGCTAATGACTTAAGAGATATGGTAGTTGTCAATACAGAAGATGCTGTATACATTTCATCAAAGAAATCTGCTGATAATATCAAAGAGATTATTAAAGACAATCTTGACCAATATGAAACATACTTTGATTATAATCGTATCTCCTATAGGGAATGGGGTATACACGAGCTTCTTAATTATTCTAATGGTTATAAGGTTAAGAAGGTTACAGTATTTCCAGGAATGATGATGAATCTTCACCAGCATGAATTAAGGGCAGAATACTGGTCAGTTGTTGAAGGTACAGCTACTATTACAATAGGTACAGAAACTAAAGATTACCATAAGTATGATAGCGTATTCGTGCCAATCGGTGTTAAGCATAAGGTTGCTAACAAGACAGACTCTAATGTTGTCATTATAGAGGTTGGAATTGGTGATTCAATCCTTGATAATGATATGGTTAAGATATATGGACAGGATTCATCAGATAATGGCGGCAATTATGTAAGAAAAGATAATTGTCCGATTGTCAAGCTTGACCCGGCATTTAAGGATAACCTCTGGGGCGGTACTAAGATAAGAGATGTATATGGCAAGAAATGTGATTATGATGTCATAGGAGAAAGCTGGGAGCTTTCTGCACACCCAGACGGACAGAGCCGTATTGCAGAAGGATATTATAAGGGTATGCTCTTTAATGATTATCTTTCAATAATTGGCAAGGAAGCATTAGGCTGGAAATGTCAGGCACAGGACAGATTCCCAGTACTTATAAAGTTTATTGATGCCAAGCAGGCATTATCAATACAGATACATCCGGATGATGAGTATGCACTGGAGAACGAGAATGAATATGGAAAGAACGAAATGTGGTATGTGCTTGATGCAGAACCTGGTGCATATCTGTATTGCGGACTTTCAAGAGCTTCTTCTAAAGAAGAGATAGAAGAACGTATAAAGAACAATACAATAACAGAAATTCTTAACAAGATAGAGGTTAAAAAGGGTGATGTTGTTATGGTAAAGGCTGGCACCATCCACGCGATAGGTGCAGGTATATTTATATGTGAAATACAGCAGAATTCTAACTGCACATACCGTATGTATGATTATGACAGACGTGACAAATTCGGTAATCCGCGTGAGCTTCACATTGCCAAGTCATTAGATGTCGTTAATCCGGTTAAGTATGAGAAGGATAACAAATGTAATGTTATGCTTGCACATAATGAGCATTATATGTCAAAGCGACTTGTACAGTGCAAGTATTTTGAAGTTATCAAGTATGAAATAGAAGATGAAGCTAAGATACCAGTTGATGAAGCTTCATTCCTGTCAGTAATTGTAATTGACGGTGAAGGAACAATTATGACAGATGACAATGACAAGGAACTTAAGTTTAAGGCTGGAGAAAGCTTCTTTATTAATGCAGGCAAGAGAAATGTTGTCGTAAATGGCAGATCAACCTGTATAATTACACATGTATAATCAGATGGGAACGGAGGATTTGAATGAATAACAGTTCTGATAAAAAGGGAAGAAAGATAGCTTCATATCTTATTCCTGGAATTATAACACTACTTGTTATGATATTTGTTCTTATTGTAAAGGGAATATGGCCTTTTGGAAGTAACAGAATAGATTTATTTGATAATATGCAGCAGGTTGCTCCACTGTATGCACATTTGTGGGATGCTATGCATGGTGATGCAAGTGTGTGGTTTGACTGGTATACAGGACTCGGAACTAATGTGAGTATGAGTATATCAGCGTTCTCAATGTTCAGTCCATTTAACCTGCTTTTATATCTATGTCCAAGAGATTATATATTGGAATTCATATCAATTCTTACACTTGTTAAGATGTTTGTTATGTCAGTTACAATGTATGCATTTCTTAATAGAAGATATAAGAAATTAACATATAAGACTAAAGTTATATTTGCACTTGCATACACATTTTGTGGTTATGTGCTTTTATACGCTTCATGTTTTACACCTTGGATGGATATAGTTGCTTTATTTCCACTTCTTATGATGTCTTTAGATGTTATGGAAAAGACAGGAAAGAAGTTTTTCTATATTCTTATGCTGGCATTGTTATTTGTTATTAACTATTATATCAGTGCAATGTCAGTTGTATACATACTCCTTGCCGGTGGAATGTATATTATATTCAGATGTGACAAAGAAGAGAGAAGAAAATGTGCGTGGAACTTAGGGATAGGTACATTTACGGGAATTGGACTTTCAGCCTTTGTGCTTCTTCCGGTATTCTCGCAGCTTTCACAGTCACAGAGAACCGGTAACTCATTAAGCCTTGTACAGCAGTATATGTCATGGATTTCTAATCCGACATTCAGAAGCTTCAGTCTTGGCGAATTTGAAAGAATAATGATGTTCTATGGTATGGGAATATTCCTTGTGCTTATATTTACAGGCATACATAGAAGCAGAAAGTTACCGCGGTATAAGATGGATATAGATTTAAGAAAGCGTAACTGGTATGCAGTATCACTCTTTGCAATAATGGTTATTCAGGCAGTTGCAGAGGGTACTAACATTATGTGGCATTTTGGTTCATATAATGGATATACATTAAGAAATGGATTTATTATAGCATTTACATTCATATGTCTTGCAGCAATGTATGCAGATACTATAGTTGCAGATAGCAAAGAAGATAAAAAGAAGAATATAATATTAAGTGCAGTGTGTGTGGTAGTATGCGTTGCATTTGCACTTGGATATAAGTATATTCCAGTTAATTCCTACGAGAGGGCATTTGCATTTTTTATAGCAGTATTCGCAATTATGCTTGTTGTGCATATAATTAATGTGATAGTTAGAAAAGACGGGTATGGAATTAACAGTATTATAAGATTAATGGCTGTTGAGATAATTATAGGTGCCATCGCTATGACAGGTCCACCTAAGTTCTATACTTATACGCCATATCAGTATGGAGATTATGTACAGCTTGCAGTGGAGGCGGCTAATAATCTTGAAATAGCCTCATCACCGGTAGACAGAATAACTAATCCGGATTTAAGCCTTAATGCCAACTACCCTCTTGTTATGAAGAGAGGTGCAATGTCAAGCTTTACGGCAGCTCTTCAGAAGGACAGCCAGAAGCAGACAGTAAGATGGGGACATTCAAAGTATTTCCTCTGGATGCTTGATTCAGGTAATACGGTATTCAGCGATGCTCTTATACACATTACGGAGGCTGTTAATGTCAACAGATTAGACAGTTCATTGTATACACTTAAGAAGGTTGGAACTGATGGCTGTCAGTATAAGCTTTATACAGCTAATTACCAGCTGCCATTTGCAATGGTTACAGACTCATCTGTAAAAAATGTAGATTTTAACAAAGATTTTACTAAGAATGAAGCAACAATGTCTGTAGAGTCAGAAGATTATAATGATAATAACTGCTCAAAGGACTGGATATATATGCACAATATTATGTATAGTGCATTAAGCCATGATTCAAGTGGTATTGTTACGGAATATGGTACTCTTACAGATACTAAAGAGATTACTGTAAATAATAATCATGTTGCAGAAGATAATATAGCTTCTGATAATCTGGAAGATTACAGAACAACGCAGAATAAGCATATCATACAGACTTATAAGGATTCTGTAACAGGAACAAAGGCTGTATATATGAGTGTAACTGACCGTAATATAGGCGACTCGGATGCCAATGTATCTAATCTTTTCAGAAGTGTAAAGATAACTGTTAATGGTAAAGAGATTGCAATACCGACAATAGGGAATGTAAAAAATAAGTATTACACAACGGATTATAATAACGGACTTATATATCTTGGAACATTTTATGATGAAGATATTGAGGTTCAGGTAGAATATACAAGACCATATGATTCAGCAGGTAATGCAATCACGGATAAGTCGATTGTCACAATCGCAGGAATTGACCTTAATAAAATGCAGTCACTGTGCGATAAATACGCTGATAAGCAGAGTGATGTAACATATACTAATAACTCAGTTACTATAAAGGTTGACGGAAGCGGTAATGATAATTATGCAATAATTCCAATCATTAAGAGTGATAACTGGACAGTTACAGTTAATGGAGTAAAGTGTGATACAGACGAGATTGCTGGAATATTTACAGGAGTTAATATTAATGACGGAAGTAATGAGATTGTATTTACATTTAAACCATCAGGAAGAAACGCAGGAATAATTATATCTTTGATTATTCTTATTGTTATGATAGTTCTTATGGTTATTGACCATAAGAGAGGGATAAATGTTCCTCAGTGGTTAGGAATGTGTGCAAGTGGTGTATATCTTGCAATAATTGCAGTGCTTGCAGTTGTTATGTTTGCAATTCCACTTGTTGCCAGCGTGATTGCGAATATACAGTATATATTGTAATAACAGATATTGGGGTTGTGAATGTTTAAAGCAGTAGCAGGATACTATAAAGATAATGAACAGTTAAGGCTTTTGGTGAAGATAATAGCAGTATGGCTTATTTCAAGGGCAGTTATGCTTCTAATGGTTCCGGTGATGAATCTTATTGCTGATGAGCCGCACCAATGGCTGTATTATATGAATCCGTGGGATGCAGAGTGGTATAAAGGGATTGTGGAGAATGGTTACCAGCCTCCTAAGTCATCAGGAATGGCAAGCTGGGCTTTTTTCCCGCTATACCCTCTTGTGTGTATGGCAGTAAGACTTGTCACAATGGGAAGTATAGATACATATGCCGTTGGAATGACAGTTTCCAACATATGTATAATTATAGCAGTGTATTATGCGGTTAAGTATGCAGATATAGAGCTTGATATGAAGAAATATAATAAAAAGACAGTTGAGGATATTATTATATTTCTTATGCTTGCAGGACCATTTGCCGTGTACTATGGTGCTATGTATACAGAAGCACTATTCATATTGTGTGTTATACTCTGCTTCTATAACTCTGCCAGACATAATTATATGGCGGCAGGAATAGCGGCGGCGATGGCAAGTGCAACACGAATTGTTGGCTGTATGCTTGTGTTTGTGCTTATAACATATATGTTTATGGAGACCTGTGCAGAGTGCAGGGCTAAGCATAATTCAGAAATGAAAGATAATAAAGAAGCTGGTATAATAGATAAGTGTATGCTTACAGAAGAAGCTGGTATTCTGATAGCTGGAAATATAAGCTTAGCCAGTGTTATAAGAACTTTTATTAAAAATGTCATAAAAGAACCAAAGAAGCTTGTGGCTATTATGATAAGCCCTCTTGGCATATTCATATATATGAATTATCTGAGATACTTTTGTGGTGATTCGTGGGCATTTTACCACGTCCAGAGAGCGTGGAGGACACAGAAAATGTTTCCGGTAATCGGAGTGTTGTTTAAGTCGTGTACAGGGCAGCTCTCAGCGTCATCAGGAGTTAAGACACTCAATGGAATAATACTTGGCTGGCTCTGCGTTATAACACTTATGCTTTATGCAGCGATGATAAGAAAGAAGCATTATGCACTTGGAATATTTGGAATAATAGTACTTCTTATTCCGCTTACATCAAGCGTTATGAGTACATTGAGATTTATAATGGGTTCATTTGTAATATATATAGGAGTGGCAGAGATAATCGCAGGCTGTAACAGGTATGTACGGTATGGAATAATTACGTTGTTGTCTATAGTTGAGATTGTTGTAATATCGGCATGGTACTTCTGGGATGGTCTGCTTATGTGAAAAGACTTGCTATCTTTATATATTGGTATTATAATTAACACGCTTTTTAAATTACAATTATATATACTGGAGTTAATCTGGTATAAGAATATTAAAAGGAGAAAATATATGTTATCAGTAGTTGTACCTACATTTAATGAGGGAAAGAATATTAGAAATCTGGTGACACAGATAGATGATGCACTTAAGGGAATTGATTATGAAATATTATTCGTAGATGATAGTAAAGATAATACACCTGATGTAATCAGGGAAGTAGCTAAGGATTTTCCACAGATAAGACTTGAACACAGAACAGGTGAAACAGGTCTTGCAACAGCAGTTCTTAAGGGATTTGAACTTGCCAAGGGTGAGTATATGGCTTGTATGGATGCTGATTTACAGCACCCACCAATTGTACTTAAATATATGTATAAGGCTATGGAAAGCGGTGCTGATTTCTGTATACCAAGCCGTCTTATACCTGGTGGAGATGACGGTGGACTTAACTGGTACAGAAAGTTCGTATCTGGTACAGCAAGAAAGATAGGACAGTGGATGCTTCCTTGTCTTAGAAAGATATCTGACCCAACAAGTGGTCTTTTTATGTTCAGACGTGAAGTGATTGAAGGAGCAGACCTTCAGCCAATTGGATGGAAGATTATGGTCGAAGTTCTTGCAATGGGTTCATATAAGAAGGTAGTTGAAATTCCATATAAGTTCCAGCAGAGAACAGAGGGCGAATCTAAGCTTTCAGGTAAGGTTACAATGGAATATTTAAAGCAGCTTAAGGATCTTAGAAAGAGATACAACAAGGCTAATAAATATGAAGTGGAAATCTGGTCAACAGAAAAGATGATGGCAGAATAAGCTTTTGTAACTGGAAGGAGTAATAATGGGTAAGTATTTTGGTACAGATGGATTTCGTGGTGAAGCTAATGTAAACCTTACGGTTGATCACGCATTTAAAGTAGGAAGATTTCTTGGCTGGTATTATGGCAGGGATAAAGAGGATGGCAAGGCTAAGATTGTAATAGGCAAGGATACAAGAAGAAGCAGCTATATGTTTGAGTATTCATTAGTTGCAGGTCTTACAGCCTCAGGAGCTGATGTTTATCTTTTGCACGTTACAACAACACCAAGCGTATCTTATATAGCAAGAACAGAAGATTTTGACTGCGGAATTATGATATCTGCAAGCCACAATCCATTTTATGATAACGGAATAAAACTCATCAACAGCAAGGGTGAGAAGATGAGAGAAGATGTCATAAGTGAGATTGAGAAGTATCTTGATGGCGAACCGGAGAACATACCTTATGCCACTAAAGAAAATATAGGCTGTACAGTAGACCATACTGCTGGACGTAACAGGTATATGGGTTATCTTATGAGCCTTGCAATATATTCATTTAAGGGTATGAGAATAGGTCTTGATGCGGCTAACGGAAGTGCCTGGACACTTGCAAAAGCAGTATTTGACGCACTTGGGGCTAAGACTTATGTGATTAATGCCAGTCCAGATGGTACTAATATTAATACTAACTGTGGTTCTACACATATAGAAGGCTTACAGGATCTTGTTAAGAGGGAACATCTTGATGCAGGCTTTGCATTTGACGGCGATGCCGACAGATGTCTTTGTGTAGATGAGAATGGCAATGTTATAACAGGAGACCATATATTATATATTTATGGATGTTATATGAAAGAAAGAGGAAAGCTTATAGACAATACAGTTGTTACAACAGTAATGTCTAATTTCGGACTTTACAAGGCATTTGATGCGGCTGGAATAGACTATGCCAAGACTAAAGTTGGCGATAAGTATGTATATGAATGTATGGTTAATAACGGATATCGTCTTGGAGGTGAGCAGTCAGGACACATCATATTCAGCAAATATGCAACTACAGGTGATGGCATAATAACAGCACTTAAGATGATGGAGGTTATGATAGCCAAGAAGATGACGCTTTCACAGCTTGCAGCTTCACTTCAGATATATCCACAGGTGCTTAAGAATATCCGTGTATATGACAAGACAGCAGCACAGGACGATACAGATGTTAAGGCGGCAGTTGACAAGGTAGCAGAAAGTCTTGGCAATGATGGACGAATTCTTGTAAGAGAAAGCGGAACAGAGCCGGTTGTAAGAGTTATGGTTGAGGCTGGCACTCACGAAGAATGTGAGAAATATGTTGATGATGTAATAGCAGTAATCAAAGAAAAAGGTTATGCGGTAGAATAAATTAACGACCCTGTTAATAAGATGATAACAAGTCTTATTAACAGGGATTTTTTATGGGAAGTTATCAGCAGTTTAAGTATAAGAAGCATTTTATTAGGAAAAATGTCTTTATGAGAAAGCATATGTTTCTTAATATCACGGTTGTAGTGGCACTTATGCTTGCAATAAGCTTTTGTATGGCGTGTTCAGGTGGTCAGGCAGATAATCACGAGAAGATTGACTATACAGTTGTTGAGAACGAAGATTTACCAATAGAATTAAAGAAGCTAATAGACAATAAGAAGCAGTCCACCTTAAGACTGACTTATACAACAAAGGACTATACCTATATTGTTGCAGGATATGGAACGAAGGAGACGTCTGGATACAGCATAAGAGTAGATGATGTATATGTGAGTGGTAATGCGGTATATGCAGATTTTAAGCTTATAGGACCAGCAGAGGGCGAGCAGGTAAATGAAGTAAGCACAACTCCATATATTGTGTTGAAATATGAAAAACGTGACGAGTCAGTAGTGTTCAAGATGTAGATTATAATATGCAGATGAAATATTATAGATTAAACGATATATAAACACTTTGCAGTCAGATTATTAATAAAAGAGAATAACAGCAGATTAAGTAATATGCTTAGGAAAGAGTGCATATATTGAATAAGAAATGTATATTGGGAGGTCTGTTGTGAATCTTAAACACGAAAATATTCACGAATATGTTATAAAATGTACTAATACAACCCAGATTACTCTTGATGATGATTTTAATGTTATGGATAGCAAACCGGATATTGATTTAATTGTCAAAGAATGGGGAATGGCAGTAGTTAACGGTGTGAGGGTTAATCAGGATAAAGCCCAGATTGACGGAACACTTGTATTTGCGATTATGTATACAGGAAGCAGTGAGAACGATAAAAGATTTATACCGGTAAGAATGGATGGTTCACTTAATTTTCTTGAAAATGTCAATCTGTCGTGTGATGCTACAGGGCTTGATGTAAATTGCAAGGCACAGCTTGAGGATCTGACGATTAAATCCATTAATTCAAGAAAGATAAGTGTAAAGGCAATTGTGGCTTTGACGGTAACATGTGAGGAGATTAAGAACATTTCCATATCAACAGGAATTGAGGACGGTGACTGTAACGCAGAACTTTTGTTAAAGGATTTTGAATATGTGCAGGCTGACGTTAATATGAAAGATAACTTAAGAATTAAGGAAACTGTGTCAGTTCCTAATGGAAAGGCAGATATAGGAAGTCTTGTATGGGACGATGTAGATGTAAGAAATGTCAACACAAGAATGACAGAGGACGGACTAAGTGTAAGCGGTGAGCTGAATGTATTTATTATGTATATTGCTGATGATGAGGCAGGACAGGTGCAATGGTATGAAACAAGCACACCATTTACTGGAATAATAGATGTGAGCGGTGCAAATCCTGATGGAATATCGTATGTTGGTTACAATGTAATAAGTAAAAATGTAGAGGTAAGACCGGATTATGACGGCAATAACAGGGATGTTGCTGTTGAGCTGGTACTTGATATGGATATTAAATCTTATGAGGAGTGCAGTCGCAATGCTATGTGGGATATGTATATTCCGGGCTTTGATGTTGATATTAAGCAGGAAACACAGCAGTTAAAGAAGCTTATTATAAGAAACAATAATAAATGCAGGGTTTCAGGTAATGTCAAGGTAGAAGATTACATTAATCTTATGCAGATAGTCAATGCAACGGCTAATGTACAGATTGACAGTTACGAATGTATTCCTGAGGGAATAGAGATAATGGGTGCTGTGATAGTTAATATATTCTACATAACTTCTGATGATAATTCTCCAATGGGAAGCATTAATTCAGTAATTCCATTCACAACGGTAGTTGAATTAAAGGAATATAATAAGAATCTGATAGAATATACGATAAGACCGTCAATAGAACAGCTTCAGGCATCAATGAACAGCAGTGCACAGATTGAGGTTAAAGCAGTAATCGCATTGGATACGATTTGCTTTGAGCCATTTAATATTAATGTCATTGACGAGTGTGAGTGCAATAAGAGAGAAAATGTTGATTATTCGGCACTCCCTTCAATGGTGGGTTATATATCTGACGGTAAATGCACAGTATGGGATATAGCCAAGAAATATGACACAACAGGGGATTTGATGAGGGAGGAAAACAGTACTATACAAAGACTTGCCGATTCGGATATAATTCCAGCAGGAACAAAGCTTTTACTTGTGAGAAAAGCAATGGTATAATATGACTACTTCGTAGTCACTTAGAAGTTCCTGGCGGAATTTTATATGTGCTGAAAAGCTGCACGAAAATATGGTATAATATGACTACTTCGTAGTCACTTAGAAGTTTCTTCGAAACTTCGGATGCGTGGAAAAGCAACGCAGGACATATGGTATAATGAGCACAAAAGTGCTCATCTTAAAAGTTCCTTGCGGAACTTTGTATGTATTCATAAGGATTGCGCGAATTAGAAATGGAGATTAATATGAAGAATAAAGTACCAATGATTAATATTATCATTATTGCATTATTTAATTATGTATTCCTTGGTACAGAATATATGTATGATAATATGATGTTATATGTTATAAATTCAAATGGAGTAGTAAATGCACAGAATTATATTCTGGGTGTAAGTGTTGCCGGATTTCTTATGTATCCGTTGTTAAAGCGTGTATACAGAAAGAATAATAATATGCTGTTACTGCACATATTTAAAGTATGTGTAGTAATAACTGGCATAATATGTATAGCAGTTATGGGTACACACAGCTCTTATGTCTCAATATTCATAAGCGGTTGTGTATTCTTTGCGATAATGGGAATTGTAGGAAGTGCCGTGCACTATTCACTTGCAGTTAATATAAGCAACTATTCTATGCCGGTATCCTATGCGATAGGAATTGCATATGCACTTGGAGTGCTTATACAGTTTATTGCTAATAATATCGTTAATAATAACTTAGCTGAAAGTATAATGCTGTGCGTGGGGCTTATAGTGCTTGTGTATTACGGTTTTGGAACTGACAGCATGGCTGCTAATAGTGCCAGAGCGGCTGATGGAAGAGCTTCGTATATTGTCTATAAGAATGAGAAAACGGCAGGGATAACGCTTATTATTATAGTTGCACTTATGACTTGTATATTTTCAACACTTGATAATGCCGTAACACTTGTACACGCGGAAGGAAGTGTTGATATTGGACAAACACCAAGAGTTATCCTTGCTGTAAGCGGTCTTGTTGCAGGATATGTGTTTGGAATTAATAAAGGAGCGTTTATTAATATTATTATGTACTGTGTCACACTTCTTTCAGTTATGTGTGTGGCAGTAATAGAACTTGGTGGTCCGTTTATGATAGGACTTGTTGCATTTTATATGTCGGCTGGATTTTTCGTTGTATACTTTACAACAATGTTTATTCAGTTCTCATACAATACAGATATTCCAGAATTATGGGCTGGAATGGGCAGGGCAGTCAATAATGCAGGAGCAGTTATAACAAGCTTTACATCAGTACTGCTTTTATCAAGTGCAAATACAATGATAATAAGCGTTGTCGCACTTGTTTTATTTGCATTAATAAGCGTTGCTATTTATGCTTATTCTACACAGCTTGTAATTAGTGTTAAAGAGCCGGTTAGTACTGAACCTGCTGTAAATTATAAATTAGAAAGATTTGTTCAGGCATATTCACTTACAGAGCGGGAAAAAGAGGTTCTTCAGGTATTAACAGAGTCGGACGGAAATGTATCCGAACTTGCCAGCACGCTGTGTATGTCAAGGTCTGCATTGTACAGGCACATTTCAGCTATCAATGAAAAGACCGATACAAGTTCAAGAATAGGACTTATACAGTTCTACTATTCGTGGAGTGAGAATTAGATTATCAATTAAAGAAAATAAAAAGGCAGGAATATGAGAAACTTTAAGTTATTGCTTAAGAGGTTCTTACTTTCCTGCCTTTGTTATTATAATATTATTCTGTGTTGGTTATGATTTATTCTGTGTCAGTGGGTGTCTTCTTGGAAGCAAAATAATCATCGAACTTGTCCATAACAGCACTGTATGTATTCTTGCTTATGTCTGGAAGTTCTTTGCCCCATGATTTGGTTGCAAGCTTAAAGCCCTTTTCTACAGCGGCTTTCATCTTTTGCATCTTTTCTTCATCATCACCAGCAAGAGCCGTTGCAAAATCAAAGATTCTTGATGATGTCTGTTTAACTCCCCAATATCCGTCTTCTGAAATATCTTCTTTAGCCTTGGCAATTGTATCAGCATCTGCTGTGAAGTTGCCGCTGGCAAGTACTTTCCACATATCATCAGCAGTTCCGATTGTAATTCCCTGCTTTTCAAACATCTTGCTTACGAGTGACTGTAACTGTTGCATACGGTTGTCAGAGTCAGCTTTTAACTGTGCTACTAAAGAAGGATTGGCTGACTTTGATGTAGCAGATGAAACAGTCTGGCCTTTAGAAGATTCATAAGTGGCAGCAGTATCTGAATAATTATTAGCAGAAGCTGTTCCTGATGTCTTGTTGTCTTTATTAGTCTGGCTGGCTGTTGAAGCATAGCCTGTGTAATAAGAATTAACTCCGTTTAATTCCATATTATTCCTCCGTTTCTGTGCATACGCACAATTTGTAATAATTAATAGTTAAATGCTTATAAAAGCAATCTGATAAAACCATCCGTGGTTTTATATATATAATCGGCTGTTTGTAAGGCTTTATTTACATATGTTCTTTATTTTTTCTGTATTTATTAGGTGAAATACCCTTGGTACGCCTGAAAGCATCGCCGAAATAATTACTGTCATTAAAACCACACTCAAATGCAATATCGGTTATTGATTTGTTAGTGTTAAGAAGAAGTTCGCAGGCGTGTTGTATGCGGACATTTATTATATATTCTTTAAAACCAAAGCCGGTAACGCTCTTGAATTTCTTTGAAAGATACGAACGGCTGAGATTGAATTTTTTCGCCACATCTTCAAGTATAAGCCTTTCGCTGTAATGGTTGTAAATGTAAGTTGCAACCTCCTGCATAATTCTGTTATTAACGTCAATCTCTTTTATTACATTTTCTTCATAATTCTTACACCTGGTTATAAAAAGCATAAGCTCGGCGAGTGCAACACTTACAAAGCCGGGAGATAAAGGATCCTGTCCTTCATTTTCAAAGAGGAGCTTTTCAAGAAGGCTTTCTATATAATCTCTTCGTTTTTCTGGTATTGAGATAACACCTGCCTGCATAACATCAGACACGATATCCGTGCCGACAACATTGTTGAGCCATTCTGTAACGGTTGGCTTAAAGCTTATTACAATTCGTTCGTGCATACCCTTTCCTGTATAATCAGTCTTGTGGATTGTTCCGGCAGGGACGATTACAATATCTCCGTGGTGGAATTTGTATATATTGTGGCTGATAAATGCCGTACATTCACCACGTGCAAGATAAAAAAGTTCGTGAAAAGGGTGTGAGTGAACCTTTTTAGCTTTAAATGCCGAGCGTTTAATTTTTTTGATTTCAAAATTCTTCTGCATATCCTGTATCATATGAAGCCTCCAGTGTAAAAAAGTATATATAAAAATACTTATGTAAGAAATTAGGATACATTTTCTGTAAAGTTAATTAAATAATAGTATTTATAAGTGGAAATCACTGTTTTTTATGCTAATATATTATATAAAAAAGAGAGAAAATGCAATAGATTATTGGGAAAGAAGGGATTAAATATGGCACGACCAATAAGTGCTGGCAAGAGAGATATGATTCTTAACGGGAATCTTATCAGGGCAATTCTTACATTGGCAATACCAGTTATGATTAACAGCTTTATACAGTCAATGTATAATCTTACAGATACGTTCTGGCTTGGAAAGATAGGAACAGCTAATCAGGCAGCTATAACGCTTGTGTCACCATTCCAGAATATTCTTATTAACTTTGGAGCAGGCATAACGACAGCGGGTGCTATCCTTATATCGCAGTACCTTGGTGCGAAAGAAGACAAACAGGCGAACTCTATGGCTAATCATATATGTATAACATCGCTTGGATTTTCGGTTGTATGTGCATTTATATGCTGGCTTGTGTCACCAGGACTTGTAAAATGGCTTGGTGCTGATGGTGATATATATAGATATGGACTTACATATATAAGAATTGTAGTGTTAGACCTTCCATTTCTTTTTATGATTAATCTGTTTACTTCGGTCAAGCAGGCACAGGGCGACACAGTAAGACCTCTGCTTCTTAATATACTTGGGGTATCTATCAATCTGATACTTGACCCATTATTCCTTGTTATATTCAACTGGGGAATAGGTGGTGCGGCACTTGCTACACTGCTTGCTAAGATACCGAGTGCGATTATTGGAGTTCTAGTACTTAGGGGAAATAACCAGCTTGTCAGAATTAACTTTAAGAACTTCAAATTTGATAAGAATAAAGTTCTTGCTATATTAAAAATTGGTCTGCCAACTGCAATAGGTGGAAGTACAATGCAGTTCGGATTTCTTCTTATGACTAAAAATGTTAATGCCTATGGTCCGACAGCTACAACCGCTTATGGTATTGGTAATAAGATTAACAGTATTATTACAATGCCGGCAAATGGAATAGGCTCTGCAATATCTACAATAGTCGGTCAGAATATGGGTGCCGGCAATATTAAAAGAACTGATAAGTCATACCATATTGCACTGAGAATAGGAGCTGTATTCTTATTCATATGTGGAATGATACTTTCAAGAAGATTCATAGCAGAACCAATGGTAAGATTTTTCACATCAGATGAACAGGTAGTGCCTCTTGCGACACAGTTCCTGTCAATTATGGCAATATGCTGCTGGACGAATGCATTTTATAATGTAACGCAGGGGTTATTTCAGGGCTGTGGACATACCATGATAACAATGGCAGTTGATGCGACAAGAATATGGATATTCAGGTTTCTGACATTGTGGGTATGTGCAAATGTGCTTGGAATGGGTGTTGAGAGTGTGTGGTATGCGGTAGTTGTAAGTAATGCCACATCAGCATTGATACTTTACATACTCTATTGGACAGGAATATGGAAGAAATCAACTATTAAAATAGAAAAGACACAGGATGAAGGCAATAATTCAGACGAAAAGGTAAAGTCTCTTAATGAGGCTGATTCAGATATAAAAGTTTCTTCAAATATACAGACAGTTAATTAATCAGATTACAAGTAAATATTGTGCTCCCTATAAATGTTCCCGAAGCCAGCCGGATTGTTCTGGTTTCGGGAATTTTTTGTTAATAAAAATGTCATCATAGTTATATATAATTCATTCTGCAGGATATATTTTCTGGTGATTAGTAATAATCATATGAAAATGCAAGTATGTACTTGATTTTGTACAATCTGTTTTATATAATAGATGTATGTATACAATATTGGAGATATGAATATGGACTCAATTAGATTAAAGGCACGTGCCAAGATTAATCTTGGACTTGATGTGTTAGGAAAGAGAGATAATGGATATCACGATGTAAGAATGGTTATGCAGACAGTAGGTATATATGACCGTCTTATAATTAATAAGATACCAGAAGACGATATAAGGATTGATATTAATCTTAAGTTTCTTCCGGTTAATGAGAACAATCTCATATATAAAGCATACAAGCTTATGAAAGATGAGTATGGCTTTTCGGGGGGAATAGAGGTAGACCTTAATAAGTTCATACCGATAGCAGCAGGTATGGCTGGAGGAAGTACAGATGCAGCTTCTGCTATGTTTGCTATCAATAAGCTGTTCAATCTTGGACTTTCTAACAGGGAGCTTATGGAGCAGGGAGTTAAGATTGGAGCTGATGTTCCATACTGTATTATGAGAGGAACTGCACTTGCAGAAGGGATAGGAGAGAAGCTTACAAGACTTGCACCTATGCCATTTTGTCATATGGTTGTAGCAAAGCCACCTATTAATGTATCGACTAAGATGGTGTATGATAGTCTGGATTCAGGTGCAATCACAAAGCATCCTGATATAGACGGAATTATAGAGGCAATTAATGAGGGCAGTGTAATAAAGATTGCCGAGCGTATGGGCAATGTGTTAGAAGATGTGACTATTCCGTTGTATCCGGTTATAGATAAGATAAAGAAGGATATGATAAGTCAGGGTGCATACAATGCTATGATGAGTGGAAGTGGTCCTACAGTATTTGGAATATTTCCTGATGAGCAGACAGCACTTAATTGTAAAGAATATTTAAAGCGTCAGGGAGATGCAAGACAGGTATATATAACAGAGACATTTAATTAAATTACCACACGGAGGATTAGACAATGAAAGGCGAATTAAAAATGGATGTGAACGAATACCTTCCATTAAGAGATGTTGTATTCAATACATTAAGACAGGCTATTCTTACAGGAGAGATGGAACCTGGCGAAAGACTTATGGAGATACAGCTTGCTAACAAGCTTGGAGTAAGCCGTACACCTATACGAGAAGCAATCAGAAAGTTAGAGCTTGAAGGCCTTGTTATTATGATTCCAAGAAAAGGCGCTGAGGTTGCACATATAACTGTAAAGGATATGAGAGATGTTCTTGAGGTGCGTTCGGCATTAGAAGAACTTGCTACAACACTTGCCTGCAAGAATGTAACACCTGAACATATAGAGGAATTAAAGACAGCTAACAGGGTATTTGAAGCCGCTATTGTATCTAAAGATGTAGTTGCTATAGTTAATGCAGATGTGGCATTCCATAATATTATATATTCAATGACAGACAACCAGAGACTTATCCAGCTTGTCAACAGTCTTAGTGAGCAGATGTATAGATATCGTCTTGAATATGTTAAAGATGCAAGAACACATTCTATACTTATAAGTGAGCATAACGATATAATCAGGCAGCTTGCCGATAAGGATGTTGAGAAAGCCAAGGTTATAGTAAGACAGCATATTACTAATCAGGAAAAGGGAATTATAAGACTTCTTAACATATAATTGAATAAAATTGTGATTTATTGAAAACTGAAAGCTGTATTCACCATATTATGAAAATGATAGTGGTGGGTATAGCTTTTTATTTTTTGGGGATAATTTCCATATAAATTATCTGGTGTAGCTTAAAGGTTGTGGCGGGGATGTTAGAAAGCAGCAAAAGCAACGGCGACCCGCTTTCACTTAAGTGTCGCACGCAGGGGTGAAAGCCTTTAGGTGGGTGGATAATTTAATGGAAAGTTATTTCTGGTGGTGGCAGGTTGTCGGAAGTGTGGCAAGCTGGGTACTGTTGAAACCGTCGGCACTTAGCGGCTGTTCCTTAGCCGCTTACGTGTCCGCTACGGTTTCAAGTAGCGGGGGCGTGCTCAGCGGTAATATAGTAAGTCCTCACAACGTCCGTATGTAACAACGTCCGTCCGTCACACTAACACTATCCGTCCGTCACACCTTCCGTGCATAACCATTTCCGTTTCCCAGAACCATCCAGAAACTACCAGCAAACAAGGGGGTATATATGTTAAAATTAAATGAAAAAAGTGCAAAATCAACTTATATTATACTGGCATTAAGCATTATTATGCTTGTAATTGTAGGAATACGATTGTATAGTGATACTTATGCAGCATTTATGCAAAAAGATATAGCTTCGCAGATTATAAGATTTCACATAAGGGCGAATGACGACTCTGAGGAGGCACAGAATAATAAAATGCTTGTTAAGGCAGCGGTGCTTGATTATATAAGTCCGAAGCTTTCACAATCCGTATCATTAGAGGAGTCAAGACAGATTTTAAGTGATGAGAGTGATAATATAAAGAATGTTGCTGTTGATAAGCTTAGGAGCCTTGGAAGTAAGGAAGATGTAAGCGTTTATTTTGAAAATTGCTATTTTCCGATGAAAAGCTATGGGGATATGACATTTCCGCCAGGGGAATATGAGGCATTTAGAATAGATATAGGAGAGGCTTCAGGCAGGAACTGGTGGTGCGTATTATATCCACCATTATGTTTTGTGGATGCAGTATATGGTGTTGTGCCGGATGAGTCAAAGGATGAGCTTAAAAATGTACTGACAGAAGATGAGTACAGGGTAGTGTCTGGAGAAAAGGTACAGTACAGATTCAAGTATCTTAAATTTTTAAATAAGAAATAAGCTGTAAATGTAAAATAACCTGTAAAATAATGTAAAATTAATTATAAACATAAAATAATTGTAAGTATCAGAAGATTATGGATATAAGGCGATTGTTGACATTCAGTAATTATAAGCATAAAAAGATTGTAAGTATCAGGAAATTACTGATATAGGGTGATTATATTTATCAATAATCAGAGAATAAGAAAGGGAGTACACACGAGAATATGAATGATAAGGTATATGTTAAGATAAGAGGACTGTCGGCACAAGAGGCGGGTGATGCTTATAAAGAGGCAGAAGATATTGAGATAATAAGCGTTGGAAGATACACTAGGAGGGCAGGCAAGGAATATATACGCTATGAAGAAGTGTATGATGGAGAAAGTGCAAAATCTGACACGCTTATTAAAATATCAGAGGACAGAGTTGAGATAAGTAAAAAAGGTGCAATAACAACAATTATGGAGTTCATACAGGATAAAAAGACTGTAAGCTGTTATAACACACCTTATGGAGGCCTTGCGATGTCTATATATACAAGCATGCTGGATATAGAAAGGGATGAAGATAAGATTAATATAGCACTCGAATACACCATGGATGTTAATGGGCAGCAGATGAGTGAATGTAAGGTAAGAATTGAAATATGTAATCAGGGAAAGCTTGAATTGTAGAGATACATTTATAAAATTATATTTAAAGAGCTGTATTTTATAAATTATATTTTGTAAATTGTATTTTAATTCAGGTATTGCCTTAAATAAAGTGTCGTGGTACAATGACAGACAGATTGAATAAATAAAAGCAATGACGGAAAAAGTAGTATATGCGGAGCATACAGAGAGAGCTGTAGTGGTGAAATCAGCTTATGTGACTATTATATGAAGACCATTCCTGAGCTGTGCGTAGAAGAGATTATAATATATAATCTTGAAGCGTTACCGTGTGGCATACGTTACAGGCTGTAAGAGTGAAATAATAAGGTGGAACCGTGCAAATGCACCCTTAGGTATATGGCAGAGTGTACCTTGTGGGTGCTTTTTATATGTCAGGTAAAAAGCACATTTAACAGGTAACTAAGTCCGGACTAATACGCAAAGGAGATTAATAATAATGGTTAATTTTAAAGAAGACGAACAGTTAAGCACATTAAACCATTCTTGTGCACATTTAATGGCACAGGCAATTAAGCATCTTTATCCACAAGCTAAATTCTGGGTTGGACCAGTTGTAGCAGAAGGTTTTTACTATGATGTGGATCTTGGAGATGATGTTATCAGAGATGAAGATATTCCTAAGATTGAAAAGGAAATGAAGAAGGTAGCTAAGTCAGGAAAGAAGATTATCCGTAAGGAAATCTCTAAAGAGGAAGCTATGGAAATGTTCAAGGATGATGAGTATAAGTTAGACCTTATATCTAATCTTGAAGATGGAACAATAACTTGCTACGAGCAGGGAGATTTTACAGATCTCTGTCGTGGACCACACGTTGATAATGTTAAGTTATGCCGTAATTTTAAGTTGCTCAGACATTCTGGTGCTTACTGGAAGGGCGACAGCAACAATAAGGTTCTCCAGAGAATATATGGTGTATGTTTCCCAACACCAGAAGAACTTGAAGCACACCTTCAGGAGCTTGAAGAAGCTAAGGAAAGAGATCACAGAAAAATCGGTAAGGATATGGAACTCTTTATGGTTGACGACCTTATCGGACGTGGACTTCCAATGTTCTTACCAAAGGGTTATATAATATGGCAGGAGCTTGAGAACTATATTAAGGATAAGGAAAGAAAGCTTGGATATCAGCACGTTATGACACCTTGTGTTGGTACAGTTAATCTTTATAAGACATCAGGACATTGGGATCATTATAAGGAAAATATGTTCCCAGCAATGGAAGTTGATGATGAAGCATTTGTATTAAGACCAATGAACTGCCCTCATCATATGATGATATATGCTAACAGGCTTCACTCATATAAGGATCTTCCTATAAGAATTGGTGAAATAGCACACGATTTCAGATATGAGTCAAGTGGAACATTAAAGGGTATTGAAAGAGGAAGACATTTCTGCCAGAATGATGCCCACCTTTTTGTAACACCGGAGCAGATTAAAGATGAAATATCTAAGGTAGTTGACCTTATATTCTCAACATACAAGGATTTTGGAATTACAGATTACCGTTGTGTTCTTTCACTTAGGGATCCAGAAAATAAGACTAAGTACCACGATGATGATGAAATGTGGAATAAGGCTGAAAATGCTTTAAGAGATGTTATGAACAGTCTTGGTATTGAATATACAGAAGAAATCGGTGAAGCTGCATTCTACGGTCCTAAGCTTGATGTTAATGTTAAGCCGGCTGTTGGTAATGAAATCACATTATCTACATGTCAGTTAGACTTCTGTCTTCCAGCCAAGTTCAACCTTTCATATGTTGACAAGGATGGCGAGAAGAAGACACCAGTTGTACTTCACAGAGCTATACTTGGTTCTCTTGACAGATTTATGGCATATATCCTTGAAGAGACAAAGGGTAACCTTCCAACATGGTTAGCACCAGTTCAGGTAAGAGTAATGCCAGTTAAGACAGATAATGATGAGATTATGAATTATGCACACGAAATCGTTGATGCTCTTGAAGCTAAAAATGTAAGAGTAGAACTTGATGACAGAGCAGAAAAGCTTGGTTATCGTATGCGTGAGGGACAGATCCAGAAAGTTCCATATCTTCTTGTTATTGGATTTAACGAGCAGGAGAACAAGACAGTATCATACAGACTTCACGGACAGCAGGATACAACAACACTTGGACTTGATGAGTTCGTAGAAAAGATTGATACAGAGATAAAGAATAAGGCAAGAGAATGACAGAAATGCATAATGTGCATGCTAAGAGATTTACTAATGTGTAGATAGTGGCTGTAGCTATAATACTTGGATCTTAGAAACATATAATAAATAATAGGTGAAAACCAGCAGTGGCTTTCGCTGGCATTGAAGGTTGGCTTATGAAGGGCTTGTTTTGGTGCTGGGGAGGTGCTGCTGGTTTTCTTATTTAATAGATATATAATATGTTGGTTATAGACTTTTGGGATTGTGCTTTATATAATTGTATTAAAATATTGATGTAACTTATATATTTGTACATAGGATGGAGGAGAAAGAAAATGACTAAAACAGAACTTTTTCTTAAGCTTGCCGCTCCAGATAAGAATGGTGTAAGCAGATGGGTGTATGTGTCTGAATTTGTGGGTGAGTATGCAGATTTAACATTTGGAAATGGAGCTTCATGGGCAAGAAAAGAATCAACATTGGCAAAAAAATATAATGTTGAATTTTATAAGAAAGATACACCGGGGAATAGCATCGACAGAATAAGACTTAATGGATTTAATAATGGAGATTATTCACAGCACATTAATGCGTCTATAAAAAGAGAGATAAAATCAAGAAGATGTGTGGTGCTTGGAACGTCAAATCCAGAGGTTGATCATAAAAATGGAATGAAAAATGAAGCAAGGGTTATGAAAAATGAAGCTCAGAGATTATCAGATTTTCAGGCGTTGAGTAAAGCAGCTAATGATGCCAAAAGACAGTTCTGTAAAGAGTGTATGAGAACGGGTATAAGATACGATGCTAAACAACTTGGTTATCCAATGTCATACTATAAGGGAGGAGCGAAGCATAATAATGAGGAGAATGCATGTATAGGCTGTTATTGGTATGATCCTATAGAATTTAGGAGACATCTTCAGGAGAAAAAATAAAATACACAGAGTTATTAATGGGGTGATATTATGAATATTCATGTATTTGTTGTTAATCAGATAACATTTAAGCAGCATTTAGAGTATATGTTTGCAGGTACAGGGGCAAAAAATAGAATGAGCCTGTTTTTAGAAAAATCAGACATTAAATTTCAGCCAATTACAGAAAGGAATTTAGTTGGAATGATAGCAGATATTTCGCGGATAAGACCAGATGATAAGATTATTTTTTATTTACAGGCAACGGTTAATAATCCGGGGATGTTCTTTGGCATATTTAAAGCAAAATCAGCAGCTTTTTTTGATGAAAATGATAATAAGAATTATTTATCGGATGAATTGGGGAAGGGTTTATCATATCGAATTGAAATAGAGCCAGATACAGTTTATTCTTATGGTATAACCGAACATGAGTATCTTGATGATCTTACAGGAAAAGAAGCACCATATGAATTATGTTGGAGCTTGATTTATCGTAAGCTTAAAGGTAATAGGGGCTGTACTATGATTACACCATATGAATTTGAAGATTTATTAGCTAAAATTAAGCAAAAGAACCAGGACAATCAACTAAAAGGGGCTGGATTTACTTTTGATGAAGAAGAAGCAAGAATTATTACTGCCAAGGAAACAAAACAGTATACTGGCAGAAAAGGAAGTTTGGATATTAAACCGAGGTTATTATATAAAGCTGGTAAGAAAAATGCATTTGAAACACATTTGCAGGCTTATATTATGCAAAAATATGATGATGGCATACTAAAGAATATTCTCCTGCCATTAGGAAATGGAAGTGCCTGGGTGGGAAATGAAGTGGCTTGTGGTGTCGGGATGCAGAAGATTGATACTTTGATTATTGAGCAGAATGATGAAGAAATACATGTTAAAGTTGTAGAGCTTAAAGATGAAGAACCATATGAATATATATTGAGTCATCAGTTACGATGGTATTTGCAATGGGTATCTCAATATATAGTACCTAATTTGTTAAAATATAAAAAGCCTGTGGTTATTCACCCTTGTATATTAGCAAGAAAAACAGACAATATAGATATTATTGAAAAAATTAGAAGTGTAGATCTTATAAATTCTAGTATTCAAAATGTAAGTATTGCGGCAACTGAATACATAGCATTTGACATTGTAAATAATGATATAACATTTGAAAAAGTTGTATAGAAAAAATATATAATGAAAAGGTGAGGTGGTCAGAGTGATATGTACTTTCTTTACTGAACAAACCAGTAAGAACAGTACATATCAGTGATTATTTTACTTTTTTAAATATAAAAATATATTCGTGTTTAAATATATAGAAATCATTAGTGATAGCACGATAACGCCATATGCCCTGTTGGTTAGATTTACCTTTTGTTTCACCAAAATTCTTAACAAGAATAGCCTTTAATAAAAATCCTCTTTCAAGGAATTGGTTCATACAATAAAATCCTAGAGGAATAACCTGGCTATTGGCATATTTGTCACCAATAACACATGCACAGTATCTGTTCTTTTCAAGATATTTAGTTGTATTATCTATAACCATTCCAAATGAATCAAGAAATTCATTAAGCGTGTGAGAGTTTGAAAGGTCATTGATGTTATCAGAGAATTTGATAATATCCCAATAAGGAGGGTGCATAATAACAAATTGAAATGCGGGAATGTTAAATTGTTCCATTAGGCTGTTGATATTATAGCAACGACTGTCGCCAGTTATCACTTTGGTTATGCAGTTGTCATTATGTTCAATATTAATTAGTGTTTCGCTATTTCTTGCGATATCTGGCTGAAGTTCTATCCCAATCGAATTACGTCCCATGCGTTGGGCTTCTATAAGTGAAGTGCCTCCACCCATAAATGGATCAAGTATCCAGTCCCCCTTTTTGGTATATCTTGTAAACAACTGGTGGGGGATCTGTGGAACAAAGTTGCCATGATAGTCGGGTGAATGAACACCAGAGTTGTCACGTTTGTCTATTATCCATAGAGAATCAGTATTAATATCAGTATATTCTTTCCAATATTTTGGATCTAAATCGTTATATCGAGCCATTAAAATCTCCTATTGTTTAATTAAGCAATGTAAATATTCTGTTGTGGAGGAAGCAGCAATATTTCTGTTGGTTTCCTTGTCTGCTTTAAACCTTTTATATTCCTTGGTGTAAAAGGAATATTTGCCGTATTGAGACATTATATCTTTAATAGTGTCTAAAGACATAAGACCTTCGTTATTGTAACTTAAGAAAATGTATTTAAAATCGGAATGTCTTATTAAGTCATCAAATGTGTTACATACAGTACGTTTAGAACAAAAAAGACTTTTCTGGTCACTAGAATCACGCAGTCCGGTCTTTCCGCTTAGTACAGGATTGTCATATCGTGCAATAGTTTCTAAAACGTGATAATTAGAACAATATTGTCTTGAATTGTATGGCGGGTCAAGATACAAAACATCGCCTTTAATGTCGCGTATTAATCGGTTGATGTCCTGATTGTATGCTTTACCAGCAGTTCCGTTAATAACAGGAAGTAATTCTAATTTAAAATCCTTTTGAGCTGATTTTTTAATCTTTTTAAGGAAAGCACCGTAAACAGATGCAGTGTTGGCGTATTTGTCTATTGAATTAATAAGACTGGCAAGATAATAATAATATGTATGCGAATCAATTTTATTATTATCCTTAAGGCACTCTAATTCTATTCTTATGGCATCACATTTTTTACCATTATAATTAGTGAAGTAATTGCGGCCAGAGCCAGATCCTTCACAGTAGTTATTATATATAAATCCTTCGACTGGTTCTAGATTATTAAAATATGACAAAAGCTCTGAATTCAATTCGGGAGTGTTCTCAATATAATGCTTGCTTAGAACATAGCTGTAATACTGAATATCATTGGAAATGACTGAGCACCCCTTAGCTTTATATGTCTGTCCTACGATTCCTGTTCCGGAAAATAAATCAGCAAAAATGTAATTATCGCCATTATGATATCCGGTTACATCTGCAATAGTTGTTTCTAAAAAGTCTAAAAGAGAATATTTAGAACCTATATAATTCATGACTTAGCTCCTTTGTTATTGTTGGAGTTATTATCTGGATTATCAGGTAAAAATACTAATATATCGTTAGGTGTGCAATTCAAAGCGTTACATATACTTTCGACTTTATCAAGCGCAATATATTGTCCAGTCTTAATCTTACTAATAATATTCGCAGATATATGAGCTTCACGCATTAACTGAGAGTGAGAAATCTCCCGTTCTATTAACATATGTTGTAGTTTTTTGTAACATACTGACATTAGAAATACTCCTTAAATTAATATTATACAGTATATCATAGAAGTATGAAAAACACAACTAATATATGAAAAAAAGTATGAAAATGTGAATAATGTGAAGAAATTTTAAATGGTGTTGTATGTGGAGATATGATAAAATGTTAAGAGTGATTAGTGAGGAATGATTTATGGAAAATGGTCGGCAGACTAAAAAAGCACGCAAATGCTTGAAAAATAAGGAAAAACCGAGATAAGATAGGAGTTAAAAATATATGATACGAGTACTTTTCATCTGCCACGGCACTCCAGTTTTATGATAATGCATACCTTTGCAGAATGGGGCAACACAGGGCAGAATAATGCAGAAAGCCTTGGAATTACTACGGTTTCGACTACTAAGGCTCATGGCTGGAAGTGGGATAAAGGCAAAGGTGTTGGGAGGATTCTTTAGTAGTAAGGGACTACTTACAGGCAATGTAGTAGAACTTGTGCCGATGAAAATGTTGAAAAAACATAAAAACTATTGCATGTTTATTGAGGGGTGGATATACTAAATGCAACAGAGTTGCCCGGTATTTTTTGACATTGGTGACCAAGCTGAGACTTGTGCTCAGCTTTTTTACGTTAAGGAGCATCCCTAGAGTGGTAAAGGCGGCTAAGGAACAATAAGAAAATGGATGGAGGCATATAGAAATGGGAAAGGAGAAAACAATATATGGTCAGTGTGCCTTATGTAGGCAGAATAAGGAACTTCAACTTAGCCATATAGTTCCTCATTTTGTAGGACGAAAAATGATAAAGACAGCACCTGGTAATATTCGAGTAACAAATGACCCCAATAAAGTAGCACAGGATATAGAAAAACATTATATGTTGTGCCATGACTGTGAGGAATTATTCAGTGCAAAGGAGCGTTGGTTTGCAAGCAATATTTTTAATCCGTGGCAAGATCATAAGCAACAAGAATTCAGTTATGATGAGAATTTAACCTATTTTATAGTTTCGTTAAGTTGGAGAAGTTTATATTTAGATTTGGAAGAGTACTCTTGTGATTCAACTTTTGATAAGGAAATACTACTGACAATGCTGAGGGCGGAGAGCATAATGAGAGATTACCTTTTGGGTAAGAGACAGGACGTTTCAGATATTCAGAATCATATGTTTTTCTTTGATAGAATTGAAAGTGCAAGTAATTATGATTTAGAAAAAAATCCAAGTGTGGCTATGCATAGGAGCATTACTTCGTATTCGGCGTATAATGGGAAAACTTCATTCACAATATCTAATCTACTGGGGATTATGATTGTAACGTTTTATTCAATAGCAGAACAGGAAGAATGGAAAAATACGCAGGTTTTGAATGGTGGCGGAACAATTGCTGCTAAAAATCAAGAAATTAAAAGTGTGGTAGGGCAAGAGATACAACATTGGATGAATGAAGCAGAAAAAGCAAAGAATAATCTTTCGGAGAATCAGAAGAATAAAATACTTGAAAAAATAAAAAAACTCGGTGATGGGATAAAAGATTATGCGATATTTCAAGACTTCATTGATGACGAAATTTTGAGAAAAAAATGATCAAAAAATAGTTTGAAATAAAGGAATTAAAGAGTTTGGAGTAATAAATATTATAAATTTCTTTCAAACTCTTTAATTTTGGTAATAAAGGAATTTATATTTAGGTTGAAAACAGACTAAAAACAGGCTATAATTAGACTGAAAAGGAGGTGCCAATATGGCAGATTCATGTATTTATCTTGATACATATGTTGTTCAACAGGATATGAGAATACGCTTACCTAAAGCAGTATTGTCAAATCTTAATGTGAAAAAAGGAGAAACAAAATTTGATATATATTTGGATTCAGAAAATCAGTCATTGGTTTTTAGGATTCATGATGAAAATGGTGTGTAGTGAGGGGCTACTGTAATGGGAGTATTGCTCTTTATATAGGTGCTAGCTGTATGGAGGTTGGAGTCGAGAATGTAGGTGTTAAAGCCATTGTTGCAGCGGCTATAAAAAAATCGTTAATTGAAAATATAGAGAAAAGGAAAAAACATGGATTTAAAAAATAAAATTTATTTGGGAAATTGCATAGAAATTATGAAAAAAATACCAGATCAAAGTATTGCAGGTTGTATAACGGATCCGCCATATAATTATGAATTTATTGGAAGAAATTGGAATAAAGAAGAAATTGATAGAAGAAAAGATAGAGTTAAAGATTCATCCTCCACATTGGTAAAAAATATTCCATATGGAAGTGGGTTAGCAGGTGGAGTGAGAAATGCAGCTTGGTACAAAAAAAATAGAGATAATATCTTGGAGTACGAAAACTGGTGTGAGGAATGGGGAACGGAACTATTCAGAATTGTAAAGCCAGGTGCATTAGTTTTAATTTTTAACAGTACGAGAACAATCGCTCAAGTTCAAGTATCAATGGAAAATGTGGGTTTTTATGCAAGGGATATAATTGTGTGGAGGCGGCAAAGTGGAATACCAAAGGGATTAAATGTATCAAAAAAATTAGAAAAAATGGGATATAATGATTATAAAAAATGGGAAGGCTGGCATAGTTGCTTGAGGAATGAATGGGAAGCGATAAGTGTTGTGCAAAAGCCACTTGTTAATAATTATATAAATACCCTTAAAGAGTATAATGTGGGATTGTTTAATGCAAAATCAGAAGAAGGATTTCAATCTAATATCATAGAAAATATAAGCAGAGATGATTTACAAGATTATAACATACATTGTACTGTAAAACCTTTAGATTTAATAGAAAAGCTTATTAAACTTACAATGCCTGTTGATAGCGATAATATTTTGATTGATCCGTTTTTAGGAAGTGGAACAACTGCTGTTGCATGTAAAAAAATAGGAATACCTTATTTGGGAATAGAAATATGTCCAGAATATATAGATATTGCCAATAGGAGATTAACAGATTTGCGATAGAAAAATATGCCCTCAAAAATGGGGCATATTTTTATAAATAGTATTTAGAACCAAAAGTGTTTAAAAGTTGTGCAATGTTTACACCTGTTTGTTGGTACAGATAGTTTAAAGAGTTTTTTCCTGTATATATAGTCCAACCACCATTAATACAGGCAGTAATTGCAGCAGGAAGATTGTCGTCTCGAACCATTAGAAACACAGGGCGATATCCTTGTTCACGAAGAAGATGACCGTATTGTTTGAATTTTTTTAAAGTTCCAGAATCACCAGAACCAACTCTATATTTGGTATCGATGGCATCATTTCCAATAATTAAATCACAGGGTTCATCATTACCAAATCTAAGAGCTGGCTGAAAATTTGCACCACAATGAGCTTTTGCAAGTTCAACAACCATTAATTGCCATAGCATGCCTAGCTCTCGTCCCCAATATTGTCTATTTTGCCGTTTTAATTCGGGAGTGATATTAAATAGATCCATCAAAAAATCGTGGTCATTATTTTCTATTCCATAGGTTTTCGCTGAAAAAGAATGGTAATATTTTTCAACAATTGGTTGGATAATGGATAAATCATTTTGTGTCATAAGATTTTAATCTCCTTTCATCTTAGTATCAATATTCTCAATGCTTATAAATAGAGTTGAAATTGGAATGCCTAATCCTTTAGATATTTTTGCAATATTACATAAGGATATATTCCTTTTCCCAGATTCAACGGAAGCATAGTATGTACGATCCATATCTATGCTTAATGCAAATTTTTCTTGGCTTAGACCTAATTTATTACGATATTGTTTGATAACTTGACCAAATTGCTGCTGAAGCATAAGTACACCTCCCTTTTTATATTTTAAAAAAATATTATTATAAGACAACGGATTATAAGTAACAATACGATCCCGGTGAGAAATAACAAGGTACATATAATCAAAAGAAAATTGTTATACAAAAAATAAATACAATAGTTGTGATAAATAAAGGCAGGGGGATTCCAAATCTCTACAACTATTCTTCCTGAAGACCGATGGCCCCCTTCGTGCGAATTTTCGCAGAATTAAACAGGGGGGATACCCACCAAGGTCGGTTTATGTGAAAATATCTGCTGAATATCATCGCTAAAGCCGATTTTGTTTTGCCGGATAGTACCGAAATACGCAGAAAAACGTGTAAAAAGCAGCATAAAAAGCACAGTTTTTTTGCGTACATTTTGGCAGAAATATAATCAGAATTGTCTTGCTATTCTGTGCAGTCAGAGTGATATATGTACTACCAAATAAAGAAAGGCGGGTACATATTATGAAGAATGAAATAAGATTCACATTGGAATCGAAGCAGAGACCAAAACTAGCACAGGAGATTGGAAATATACTTGGGACAGCGCCGCATTATGAACGGGTACCAAGCTGTGCATATGATATTGCGGGATACCGACTGGACAAAGAGGGTGTATTGTATATCCCGGATGGAACAGAAAAAGAAATAGTGGAAGATCTGATTCGGCAGTTACGGGAACGTGGGTTTCAGGACGATATGGAAATAACGGAAGAAGTGCCAGTGCAACAGGATAAGCTGACAATAGCGATTCCGAAAGAGAGCCTTACGGATACGGCATTGGAAAATTTACAGAAGATCATAGCAAATAAGCAGACACTTTTTCAACGTGCATTTCGGACGGACAGCACAGAAATTGGCATTACAGAGGAAAAAATAAGTTTCACATGGTTTTCAAACACGGAGGATGGTGATGAGATTGCAGCATATACGCAATTTGTTTCAAGACTGTGTGATATGGCAAGAGATGCAAAAAGGGTATCATCAAAGCCGACCGAAACGGACAATGATAAATATGCTTTCAGATGTTTTCTGCTCAGACTTGGCTTTATCGGAAAAGAGTATACGACAGCGAGAAAGATTCTGCTTAGAAATCTTACGGGTAATTCAGCATTTAGAAGTGTAAAATAAAGAATGAGGGTATTGACTCATGCAGCAGTCAATACCCTCATTCTTTATTTTTTTATAGTAATCTGCACTGCCATATTAGAAACATCCTGTAGAGTATTTTGTTCTTTGCAGCGTTGTACTTCGGATTTGATAAGGTTTTCAACATCTTTCTGCCCGAAGGAATCAAGAGAAAGATACAATTTCATAAGATCAGTATAAACGGATTCCAGTTCCCAGCGTCCCAGCTGTTCTATATCATCATCTGACAATTTGGCTGATGATGAATCGTTGGATTTCCCAAGTATATAATCCGTACGCACATCAAATAAATCAGAAAGTCTGATTAAGGTTTCAAAATCCGGTGTACGTTTACCAGTCTCCCACATTGCAACAGTTCCTTTTGATACTCCAATGGTTTCTGCTAAAGAAACCTGTGTATAACCATGCTTTTTTCGAAGCAATCTCAAACGTTCATCAAACATAAATACACCTCCTATGTGAGAACAATATCACATAATGTTAGAAAATACAAGAGATTTTACACATTTATAAATATTTATATCATAAAATGTGAGATTATATATTGACGCAGATAACAAACTGTGATATAAATAAAATATAAAATCTCACATATAGTGAGAATAAAAACGGCGGATGTCATACAATATGTTTCCCGCAAATCATGGGACAACTGGATTTTATACAGAAAGAGGGTGATTGAGATTAAGAACAGAGAACGTCAGAGGGCAAATCGCAGGTTGAAGAATAAGGAAGAACTCCTTGACAGAAAAAATAGTTTAGGGGTTTATTCAAAAGAGCCGATGAGCCAGAATGCTACTGACAGCATAGAAATTCACTGTCCTCTGTGCGGTGCGGTATTAAGGCAGATGGCTCAAAACCATGATGCAAATAAACTTGGTCTGTACACCTGTGACAGGTGCAGACGATAGAAAGAAGGAGGATTTTACTATGGTATTTCCATTAACAAAACTGAATAAGGAAGGGACATTGCTGAATGCGTCCCATTCTTATTATACTGAAGAATATGCACAGAGAATGTGCAGCTTGTATTTGACGGATGAACTGAGCCGGGATGAGACAGGAAAGATAAAGAGAACGTACAGACTTCATGCGAGCAGTGATCATACAGAGGAAATGGCATTTGCGTATGAAATTCATTGCCCGAAGTGTGGCAATCATTTGAAACAGATTGGGAGACAGCTGACATTAAATACACTTGGACTTTATAAATGCCCTGTGTGCGACAGAAATTAAGGAGGAGAAGAACATGATTAGTAATACACAGATTACGGCGCAGCCGGAATATGATATTCAGTTCTGGAATGCGATGAGAAACAAAGAGGCGAGAGAGGATATTCTTGCAAAGGGCAGGGATATTAGCACAGGAACTTACAGTATGCCGACTGTTGCAGCCGGAAAGGTCATGAATGAAATTGAAAAGGAATCTGATTTCAGAAAGATAGCGACAGTTATTCGTGCATACAAAAATGGCTACAAAATCTTTGCAAAGGACTGCAAGGATAAGGCGGAATTTGTAGCGGAGGGAGCTGCAATCCCGGTATATGAAAGTGCCGGAGATTTAGATGAAAAAACGATTGAAAGCTATAAGCTGGCATCTATCGTTACTTTGGATGAGGATTTTGTAAATGACGTAGGATTTGATATTGAAAAGTATCTGACACAAAAGCTTGGGAAGTCATTTGGAAAAGCAGAGGATAACGCATTTATTAATGGAATCGGAGCAGATGAACCTACAGGTATACTTCATCATACAGATGGAGCCAAAAAAGCACTGACAGTAGAAACGCTGACTTATGATGATGTGATTTCTTTATATTTTAGTGTTGATAAGGAATACAGAAAAAATGGCATCTGGCTTATGAATGATAAGACAGCACTTGCACTCAGAAAGCTGAAGGATAACGATGGCAATTATTTGTGGAATCAGGCAAATGATACAATTCTTGGCAAACAGGTTATTATTTCGGAATATATGCCGGATATCGAAACAGGTACTAAGCCGATTACATTTGGTGACTTTTCTTATTACTGGATTGTGGGGAGAAAGCCTGTGACGGTAAGAACATTGTTGGAAAAATTTGTACTGTATGATCAGATTGGATATCTTGCATTTGAGTTCCTTGACGGAAAACTTGTAAGAAATGAAGCAATCAAGGTTATCCAGATGGCAGATGCAGGGAAATAATCATAGAATTGTTTGATTTTATTTCTATCATCTTGAATGGGATATATGCCCCTTGTATGGTATTTAGCTGTATTGGGGGTTAATACCCCGTTTAAATTCGCAGTTTTTGTGCGTGAAGGGGCGGCACCGTTGCCCTGCATAAAAGGTGACAGAGATTCAGACCGCCCCTGGGGGCAAATATCACAGAATCAGAGTAAAAATGACAAAAAAGGAAAAATAGTACAAAGGAGTCAGCTGTGTGACCACCTTGTCGGAAGGAGAGATACTATGAATGCAGAAAGCAATGAAACGCTTCCTGTTAGTGAGAAGTATATGCTCACCATCAAGGAGGCAGCAGCTTATTTTAATATTGGTATAAAGAAACTGAGAAGAATTGCAGAGGATAACCTTGGAACAGTGGCGGTGTACTGTGGAAACAGATTTCTGATCATCCGCCCGAAGTTTGAAGAATTTATCCTTAATTCTTCAGAAATATAGTTCCTTTTATCTGCCAAAAGTAGTTGCTATTACAGGGCATAAGAGCGAACATAGGATGCCCCCGAAAACTCTTGAAAACAGCCAATTTTGGCAGAAAGGAAGTACTTTTATGGCAAGACCAGATTTAGCAGAAAAGGATATTTTAAATCCTTCTGAGGCAATTGAACATTTTGTTTTGAGCCGGAGAAAATTTTATGATTTATTGAATAATACGGATGGGGAAGAATTTCTGGCATACTACGGAGAACGCAAGCTGATTCTTCGTGTAGCCTTTGAAAGGTATCTGCGTAACCATCCAGAACTAAGGAGGCGGGTATAATGGCAAAGGCAGGAAGAGGACAGACAAGGCGGGACTCCAAACGCAGAGTATTAAGACCGGGAGAAAGCATAAGAGCAGACGGAAAATATCAATATAAATATCACATTGATGGAAAACCACATTTTGTATACAGTTGGAAACTAGAGCCTACGGACAAACTTCCAAAGGGCAAGAAGCCATGCCTCTCTCTTCGTGAATTGGAAAAACAGGTAAACACAGATTTGGATTTGCTTGTAAATATCGTGGACGGACAGATGACAGTCTGTGAACTTGTAGACCGATATTTGAAAACAAAGACCGGGGTAAGGCAAAGTACGAAACAGGGATATGTTACAGTACAGAGATTACTTGCAAAGGAAGCATTCGGTAAAAAGACGATACGAAGTGTGAAAACTTCTGATGCAAAGCTGTTCCTTATAAAATTGCAACAGGAAGATGGGAAAAGCTACAGTTCTATTCATACCATTCGGGGAGTGCTGCGACCAGCTTTTCAGATGGCGGTGGATGATGATATTCTGGTAAAGAATCCGTTCGGATTTCAGCTTGCCGGAGTATTGGTAAATGACGCAGTTACAAGAGAGGCAATCACAAAAGACCAGATGAGAAAGTTCTTAAAATTTGTGCATGACGATGTGGTGTACTGTAAATACTATGAAGTAGTGTACATATTATTTCATACAGGAATGCGAATATCAGAATTTTGTGGACTGACGCTAAAGGACATTGATCTTGAGAACAGAACTGTAAATATCGACCACCAGTTGCAGAGAACATCGGATATGCGATACATCATAGAAACCACAAAGACAGATGCCGGAACAAGAATATTGCCGATTACAGAGGATGTGGCACAGATGTTTCAGGCAATCATTGAGGACAGGGAGTCTCCGAAGTTGGAGAAGGTGATTGATGGATATAGCGGGTTTTTATTCTACGATGAAAACGATATGCCACTTGTGGCAATGCATTGGCAGCACCGATTCAATCACATGGTTGGCAGGTACAATGACATCTACCGGGTGCAGATGCCGAATATTACTCCCCATGTGTGTCGACATACTTATTGCTCCAATATGGCGAGATCGGGAATGAACCCCAAGACGCTACAGTACCTTATGGGGCATTCGGATATTTCGGTCACGATGAATGTGTACACGCATATCAGCTTTGATGATGCCGAGGAAGAACTGAAACGGATGGAAGAGTTCCGGAAGGCACAGGCGGAGATTGAAAAGAAAAACGATGCAAAAGCGGTATCGCAAAAAATGTTTAAGGTAATTTAATATAAAAGGGATGACGCTCTGGTTTAGACTAGGGCGTTTTTTCTGTGGAAAAGAAGTGAAAATGACGATATAATATGATACAGGATAAGTTGCGATTTGGAGATGAGATAATGAATATATACGAATTATTGAATAAAATTGTAGTGAATAGAAGACATTCGCTGTCGGCCAATTTGTTTACTGAAGAAGCTAGGGAAGAATTAGATGATAACGAAAAACATATTTTTGATTTGTTGAGGAATATATCTTCTCTAGGAACAAAAATTAATAATAAAGGAATAGAATTTCATCCAATTTTTGTAATGTCCGATGGTAGTCGGACTTTTTCGATAGATGATATATCTGAAGATGATTATTTTGTGTTGCAGAATTTGGAATTGGATAAAATACCTTTGATCTTACGTGCGTTGATTGCAGATCTACTGTGGACTAAGAAAAAGAAATTTGATGCAGCTAAAATTGCAGCAGATGCATATTGGCAATTATTTAAGCTGTGGTATAAGGACGAAGATAATATTGGTACGCTTGATATGATTCGCAGAGCAGTGTGTATTTCAGCGCAAACAAAGCAAACTGCATTGTATAACGAAATACAAGAGTGGTTTAAGGAGTTTATAGATACTAGGGCAGCAAGTACAGAGGGCTTTTTTGCATTGAGAGTAATGGAATTGTTCTTTGAACAAAAGCATTTTGACGTATCGGTAATTTTGAAAGTATTAGATGATTTGATTGAAGAAAACAACGATAATATTGCAAAGGTAGAACAAGCTTATGAGTTAAAAGTGGAATGTTTATTTAAATTGCAGAGAAAAGAAGAAGCAACGCAAAATAATATTTTGTTGGCAGATTATTATATAAAATTTGCTGAGAAAATATTTCAGAAGGATATACAAGGAGCGTTAAGAGCTGTTAATTTTTTTCAAAAAGGAATAATATTATATCGGAATAATGGAGAGCCAGAAAAGGCAGAAACTACTCATAAAAGGCTTGTTGAAATTCAGAGAGAAATCCCCAAAATAATGGTGCCGTTTTCTATTGAATTAGATATTAAAGGTGTTGTCGACAATCTTAAAGTTAATATGGAGGGTCTATCGTTTGAGGAATGTGTAATTCGGCTGACTCAAATGTTTGTGTTTGAAAAGCAGGAGGATATTAAAAAACGTGTAATAGAAGAATTTAAAGATAATCCGATTTCACATTTGTTTGGTAAGAGTTTAATAAACGCTCAAGGACAAACAGTGCTGGCATTACCACCACTTGATATTCATGATCCAGAAAAAGATCCGAAACTTATGGAATTACATATGTATCAAAATGCATTGGAAAAGCAAAAAGTTACGGGTGATATTTGGATGAAGAATGCTTTGCTTATAATAAGAGATAAATTTGTTATTAATAAATCTATGGTGGAGTTTTTGATTAAAGATAATCCAATTATTCCAGATGGAAGAGAAAGAATTTTTCAAAGCGGATTATACATGTTTTTGAACGGAGATTATTATGAAGCATTACACATTCTTGCACCACAGGTAGAAAACCTTTTTAGAAATATTGCACGAGAGGTTGGAGGCTTAACAGTAACATTGGAAAAAGATGGTTTGTCAATGGAAAAGGTATTGAGTTCAATTTTTTCTTTGCCAGAATTATTAGATTGCTATGATAATGATATTTTGTTTACATTTAGAGGGCTGCTAAACGAGCAATCTGGTGCTAATATACGAAATGAAATTGCACATGGCATCATAAGTGAATATGCTTGCTCTACAGGCGTTTGTCTATATTTTGGTGTGGCAGTTATAAAGTTACTTTCGCTTACATCATCTTCGTGTTATCGGATATTAAAAAATAGTGAAAAGCTAAAGCATTTTGAAATGCCAGACAAGGACGCACTCAAAGTAGTTAAGTGATATTGTGAAAATCCTTAGTAGTAAGCCTACCTCGTTTTACTACCAATTTTACTACTAACAGCCCGCAATAACTTGCTCCATCTTGCCCTATTTTGCCAAGATGCCAGCAAAATCACACATTTCACAAATCTCCGAAATCCCTTGCAAACAAGGGCATTTCGGGGCAAATCAAGGAGAAATAAAACTATGATAAAAATACTTTTCATCTGCCACGGCAACATCTGCCGCAGCACTATGGCAGAAAGCATTATGACATATTTAGTTAAACAGGCAAGAGTTGAAGATCAATTTTACATCAACTCGGCGGCAACAAGCTGTGAAGAAATAGGCAATCCGCCACATAGCGGAACCGTGGCGAAGCTTAAAGCGGAGGGAATACCTGTAATTCCTCATAGAGCAGTGCAGATGACACTTAATGATTATGAGGAGTATGATTACCTTATTGGCATGGATACAGAGAATATCCGCAATATGCAGAGACTATCTGGTGGAGATCCTGACGAAAAGGTATATAAGCTTATGACATTTGCAGGTTCAGGTTCGGATGTGGCAGACCCTTGGTATACAGGAGATTTTGAGGCAACATATAAAGATGTAAGAAAAGGCTGTGAAGGATTGCTAAAAGTTCTTATGAATCTTTAATTAAATAGTATATTTTCCCCGCCCCTGCATAAACTGTACAAACAGATATGCAGGGGTTTTTATTTGAAAACTTATATTGAAGAAAGGGTTATAGATATAGCTGATTATATAATCGACAATAATGCAACAGTACGCAAGGCGGCTAAGCAGTTTGGGGTGAGCAAAAGCACAGCACATAAAGATGTTACGACAAGACTTTTGGAGATAGACCCACAGCTTGCAGCGAAGGTCAGGAAAATACTGGATATTAATAAGCAGGAACGCCACATAAGGGGTGGACTTGCAACCAAAGAAAAATATTCACATATGACAAGATAAAATAATTTTTATATTTTACATTTTATATTTCGCACTTTATATTGTATATTTTGCACTTTGTATTTTACAATTTGCACTTTGTACGTTATACATAAAAAGAAAATTGAATAAATCAGACATAACTACCAATAATATAACTGGAATTATAAATGTGACAGACACACATTTTATTAGTAAATATTAGTTGTTGTATTAATGGAGGTTGTAGAATGAATTATAATTCGTCTGACTTTGCAGGTGGTGTACCAATGAATGAGCCGGATGCAGTAAGGTGCTGTGCACCAGCGGCAAGTGCTTATAGTGATGGAATTCCGGCAGGATATCTTGATAATCCGTGTATTCCAGCAGGAAGCCATAACAGGTCACATAAGGTTATGGAACATAGAAAGCTTGAGATAAGAAAGGTTATAGGCAGGGAAATTCTTGACTCAAGGGGCAATCCGACAGTTGAGGCACAGGTTATGCTAAAAGACGGAACAGTTGGAATGGGAAAGTCACCAAGCGGTGCATCAACAGGTGCGTTTGAGGCGGTAGAACTCAGGGATATGAATCTTAAACGATATGGTGGTAAAGGTACGCTTAAAGCAGTTAATCACATAAATGTCGAGCTTAATAACAGCGTTCTTGCGATGGATTCGTCAGAAACATATTCAGTTGATAAAGCGATGATTGACGAAGACAAAACGCATGATAAGGCACGGCTTGGAGCTAATTCGATACTTGCAGTTTCAATTGCGGCAGCAAGAGCTGCAGCACAGTCGCTGCATATGCCGCTGTATCGTTTCCTTGGAGGAGTGGCTGGTACTACATTGCCGGTTCCACTTATGAATATAATTAATGGTGGAAGACATGCCGTTGGAAGCGATTTTCAGGAGTATATGATAGTTCCAGCAGGAGCACCTTGTTTCAGGGAAGCTTTAAGAATGGGAACAGAAGTGTTTCATTCATTAAGGGACATACTTTCACAGAGGGGATATGTTACAACTGTTGGTGACGAGGGCGGATTTGCACCTGCCATAACAAAGGCAGATGAAGTGTTTGCTGTGTTGCAGGAAGCAGTTATGGCAGCAGGATATGAACCGGGTAAGGATGTGTATTTTGCTATGGATGCTGCGGCATCAGAACTTTACAATACAGAGAGCGGATTATATGAATTTGCAAGAGAATACGCAGCTCTTGGAAACTCAGCCGATGGCGGAATAAAAAGGAGTACTGAAGAATTAATTAATTATTATGAAATGCTGGTTAATAAATTTCCAATTATTTCAATTGAAGACCCTCTTAATGAGGAAGATTGGAGTGGCTGGAAAAGCATTACAGAAAGACTTGGGGAAAAAGTACAGATTGTGGGAGATGATTTATTCGTAACTAATACAGTAAGATTAAAGAAAGGAATTGAGATGGGTTGTGCGAATTCAATTCTTATAAAGCCTAACCAGATTGGAACATTATCAGAGACATTAGAGGCAGTAAAAATGGCACATAGATACGGGTACACAGCAATTGCCAGCCATCGCTCAGGTGAAACAGATGATACAACAATAGCAGATCTGGCAGTTGCTCTTAATATGGGTCAGATAAAGACAGGTGCACCATCAAGAGCCGAGCGTATCGCCAAATACAACCGACTCCTACAAATAGAAGACGAACTAGGCGAGTCCGCCACATACGCCGGCATAGAAGCTTTTGGAAAATAGTCAAACAAGACATAAAGAGATTAAATAAAAAACTGTATACAATATTAGCATATTGTATACAGAAAATCCAAAGTCTGGTTATTATGCAGACTGTAAAAAATGTCCGATATATTCAATTAACAGATAGTAAATAAAGAATAAAAACAGCATCAAGAACTGCTATATTACAAGCTGGGTGCTTTTGCAGCCGTCGGCACTTAGCGTCTGTATTTTAACCGCTTATGTGTCAGCTATGGCTGCAAGCAGTGCGAACGTGCCCGGCGGTAATATAGCAGTCCTTGCTGCGTCTGTTGTCAATCCACAAATTAGCAAAACTGTAATTGAGTTATTTCTCAATCCTTTAATTGGTTAAATCTGTAATTCGGCAATATCTTCATACTTAGATGAGACATTTTCAGAACGCTTCTATAACAGTGCCGTAATATTCAAATCCTTCTTCTTAGAAAGATCAATATATTCCCCATCAACCTGCACAACTGGCTTGTGAAGTGCACTGTCATTAATAAGTATGACCTTTCCTACACGTCCGTCAGACAGACGTACATCAGTGTGAATGTAAGATGAAGCTACATTTTTAAGGAAAGGTATTGCAAATACAGGGTCAAACTTGGTAAATGCGTCTTCATACATAAGGCGTACTACCTCAAATGGACATATAGGAGCTCTGTATATACGGCTTGAAGTCATTGCATCATATACATCAGCTATTGCAATAATCTTGGCTGTTTCAGGTATTTTATCGCTCTTGAGTCCGAAAGGATAACCAGTTCCGTCACATTTTTCGTGATGGAGAAGAATAGCTTCCTTAACAGACATAGGCATAAACTTGTTCTTAACCTGCTCGTAACCTAAGTTGACGTGCTTTTTCATGATTTCGTATTCGTTATCAGTAAGATTTCCGGGCTTGTTAAGAATCTTCTCAGGTATAAGGAGCTTACCAATATCGTGCATAAGTCCAGCGAGTGTAAGCACCTTAATCTTCTCCTGATTGTAGCCCATCCATTTGCCAATGACAGAAGCGATTAAAGCGACATTCATAGAGTGGACATATGTAAGGTCATCAACGTCACGCATAGCGTGAAGCATATCAAATAACTGTAATGAGTTGTTAGACTCAGCAACGATGTCAATAGTATTTTTGACTAAAGATTTTGTGTCAACTTCATCATCAGATGAGATTAACTTCTTTAAGTCATCTTTGAAATTGTCAATATGTTCATTGTAATGTTCTTCAAATGTCTTGAATTCTTCTGAGTTACGGACGGTTTCGTAGTATTTGGTATTCTCATCATCAGCGGCTTTGGCAGCTTCTTTAGCTTCGTCTACAGCAGAAATTCTACTTATAGTACGGTTATCTGTGGCAGAATCAGTCTTAGTCTTATCATATACAGATATTTCAAGAATGTGATGTCCTGAAATTCTTGAAATGAGGTCAAGATTAAGGATAGTTCCTTTTGTCAAAAGGACAGAACCGTCATTAAGTATTACGTCACGGGAAAGTTCCATTCCTTCTTCCGCATCAAATATAAATATTGTAAGTTCATTCATTAGTTAAATCCTCTTATACGGCTTGAATATTAGTAATCATATTACGATTAAATGATAAAAATATTATAAATTTAATATATAAAAAAGTCAATTAGACTTGACGTATTAGCATCAATTGTGTAGTATCTATATGCGGTTAATTAAATAATGATTATATCCCTTATTTAGAGTGGTGGAGATACATAGGATCTATGAAGCCCGGCAACCCCTTTTTAGGAAGGTGCCAACCTGAGCGAGAGAATTCGAACAATGAGAGGATTTCGAGATAAACAATCGGGGTCCCTTAGGGGGCTCCGGTTTTTGCTATTACATTTAAAAAGTCGGAAACACCAAGGATGATAAGTGATATTAATCACAGTGACTAAAGGATTAGATATTAAGAAGGAGAAAGACAAAGAATGGAAAAAAGATTATTTACATCAGAATCAGTAACTGAAGGACATCCTGACAAAATCTGCGACCAGATTTCAGATGCAGTGCTTGATGCACTTTATGCACAGGATCCATATTCAAGAGTAGCCTGCGAGACACTTACTAACACAGGTTTTGTTATGGTTATGGGTGAGATTACAACTAAGGCAAATGTTGATATTCCTCAGATTGTACGTGATACAGTTGTAGAGATTGGTTACGATAGTTCAGAAAAAGGCTTTGATGGTAATACTTGTGCTGTTATGGTTGCACTTGATAAGCAGTCAGCAGATATAGCTATGGGTGTTGATAAGGCACTTGAAGCTAAGGAAGGTGTAGATAAGGAAGATGATGACCTTGGTGCTGGAGATCAGGGTATGATGTTTGGTTATGCTACTAACGAGACAGAAGAATATATGCCATACTCAGCAGCACTTGCACAGAAGCTTTCCAAGCAGCTTACAAAGGTTCGCAAGGACGGTACATTAAGCTACTTAAGACCAGATGGAAAGACACAGGTAACTGTTGAATATGATGAGAACAACAAGCCAATCCGTCTTGATGCAATTGTTGTTTCGTCACAGCATGCACCGGATGTAACACAGGAACAGATTCACGAAGATATCAAGAAGTATGTTATCGATGCAATCGTTGACCAGGCTATGGTAGATGCAGATACTAAGATATTCATCAATCCAACAGGACGTTTCGTTATAGGTGGTCCAAATGGGGATTCAGGCCTTACAGGTAGAAAGATTATCGTAGATACTTACGGTGGAGCTGCAAGACATGGTGGTGGAGCTTTCTCTGGTAAGGACTGCACTAAGGTTGACCGTTCGGCAGCATACGCAGCCCGTTATGTAGCTAAGAACTTAGTTGCAGCAGGTATCGCCGACAGATGTGAAATCCAGCTTTCATATGCTATAGGTGTTGCACATCCAACATCTATATGTGTTGATACATTTGGCACAGGTAAGTTAAGTGATGAGAAGATTGTAGAAATCATAAGAGAGAACTTCGATTTAAGACCAAACGGAATTATCAAGATGCTTGACTTAAGAAGACCTATCTACAAGCAGACAGCAAGCTATGGCCACTTTGGACGTACAGATCTTAACCTTCCTTGGGAGCAGTTAGATAAGGTTGATGCACTTAAGAAGTATCTTTAATAAAGATATAATTGGATGGATTTAATTAGTTAAATTATAGGAATTAATATAATTATAATGGATATATGGCGGATACATTTTAGAATTAGTAAAATGTATCCGCCATATTTTGATTTTTTGTAAGAATGCAAATGTAAATTTTCTGCTATGTAGGTTTTGGCATAATGTGAGTTCTTGATTATTTCGGTGTTATATCAAGAATATGAAACACAAATCTAATGCTATTTTATGCTTTTAAAAAATTTTTTCTTTTTTTAGCGTTTAGGACTTTTAAAATTCTGTATTTATGTATATAATGTTGATTAGCTATGAAAAATGTTTTTGATAGCAGGTATATTAACAAGATATAATTGTTGGAAAAGTTAAAGTGTGATGCTGGTATATAGTATTTTATACTTAATATAGTATAGCATTTTACAATGTATAGTACTTATAGTATTTAATGTATAGTGCTTTAACAGAATTATGTAATAGATTGGATAATTATAGAAGATTAGGGAGGAGAACAGTATGTTATCTACTGATATTGGTATTGATTTAGGTACTGCAAGCATTCTTGTATATATAAAAGGAAAGGGTGTTGTGTTAAAAGAGCCATCAGTTGTTGCCTTTGACAGAGATACTAATAAGATTAAAGCTATCGGAGAGGAAGCAAGACTTATGCTTGGTAGAACACCTGGTAATATTGTCGCTGTACGACCACTTCGTCAGGGCGTTATTTCTGATTACACAGTAACAGAAAAGATGCTTAAATATTTCATTCAGAAAGCAATTGGTAGAAGAATGTTAAAGAAGCCTAGAATAAGCGTATGTGTTCCATCAGGAGTTACAGAAGTTGAGAAGAAGGCGGTTGAGGATGCAACTCTTCAGGCAGGAGCAAGAGAAGTTGCAATTATCGAAGAGCCAATTGCGGCAGCTATTGGAGCAGGTATTGATATTTCAAGACCTTGCGGTAATATGATAGTTGATATCGGTGGAGGTACTACAGATATCGCTGTTATTTCACTTGGAGGTACTGTTGTTAGTACATCTATAAAGATTGCAGGTGATGATTTCGATGAAGCACTTGTTAGATATATGAGAAAGAAGCACAATCTTCTTATCGGTGAAAGAACAGCCGAAGATATTAAGATAAAGATAGGATCAGCGTATCCAAGACCAGAAGTAGTTACAATGAATGTAAGAGGACGTAATCTTGTTACAGGTCTTCCAAAGACAGTTGAAGTTACATCTGAAGAGACAGAAGAAGCATTAAGAGAAGCTACTTCACAGATTGTTGAAGCTGTACACAGCGTATTAGAAAAGACACCTCCAGAACTTGCATCTGATATTGCAGACAGAGGTATTGTTCTTACAGGAGGCGGAAGTCTTCTTTCAGGTCTTGAAGATCTTATAGAGTCTAAGACAGGAATTAACACAATGACAGCAGAAGACCCTATGACAGCAGTTGCTATAGGAACTGGTAAGTTTATTGAATTCCTTTCAGGATACAGAGAAGAATAGATTTAAGAAAAGGGGTCAGGTATGGTAAGAGGTTTATATACTGCTTATACTGGATTGGTGAATCAGCAGAAGAGACTGGACATTGTATCTAATAATCTGGCAAATTCTACAACAACAGGTTACAAGAAAGAGGGCATGACTACCCAGAGCTTTGATTCAGTATATGGGATTAAGGTTAAAGATGAGACAGTTGGTTATATGAATCAGAATATAGGCAAGATGAGTCTTGGAGTAAAGATAGGAGAAACTTACAGAAGCTGGGATCAGGGTTCTTTAAAGAATACTGAGAGTTCTTATGATTTTGCACTTGCAGGCGATGGCTTTTTCTCTATATCATTCACTAACAAAGCAGGTGAGACATCAACACTTTATACCAGGGATGGATCGTTCCAGATGAACAGCGAAGGCTATCTGGTTACCAAGGATGGTGATTATGTGCTTGGAGAGAGTGGAGATCCAATCGTTCTTCCAACAGACATATCCAAGCTTACAGTTGATTCTACAGGAAGAATATATGCAGACGGACAGTATGTAGATACATTTGGAATTGTAGATTTTGAAGATTATAATTACATAGAAGCATATGGAGAAAATCTTTACAGAGCTGTAGACGGTGCAACATTTAAAGATTCAACAGCAAGTGTTAATCAGGGGTATCTTGAAACATCTAATATTAATGTTGTATCAGAAATGGTCGATATGATTAACATAGCAAGAGAATTTGAAAGTAATCAGAAGATTGTTAATTCGATTGATGAAATGCTTGGCAAGATGGTAAGTATTTCCGAATTGTAATCACATAGGAGGATAAGATTATGATGAGATCATTATGGACTGCTGCATCAGGAATGATGGCACAGCAGACAAGTGTAGATACAATATCTAATAATCTGGCTAATGTTAATACGGTCGGTTATAAATCAGAATCAACAGAATTTAAATCATTATTATATCAGAATCTCCAGTCGAGAACAACATCTGCGAATGGAGAATATAAGCCGGTAGCTGCACAGGTAGGACTTGGTGCAAGAGTTGCGTCAGTTACATCACATTTTACACAGGGTGCTATGAATGCAAGTGACAGCTCAACTGATTTTGCGATTAGTGGTGACGGATTATTTGCTGTACAGAATGAAGAAGGTGAGACAGTATATACACGTAATGGTAATTTCTACTTCTCAACAGCAACAGAAGGAATGATGTTATGTACAGCAGATGGTTATCCTGTACTTAGCACAGATGGACAGCCAATCGTATTATCATCAGATTACAATGCGGCTAATATTAAGGTATCATCAGATGGTGACCTTATGTATCCAGGTGAAGATGGTAATCTTGCTAATATAGGTGTTAAGATAGGACTTTTCCAGTTCGCTAATCCATCAGGTCTTGATAAGCTTGGTGGTAACTATCTTGCAGAGACAGAAGCATCAGGGGTTCCGATGAATGAGGAGACTGACGGAGTTGCTAAGAAGAGCCAGTTAAAGCAGAATTATCTTGAAGCATCAAATGTACAGGTGGCAACAGAGATGGTTAACCTTATTACAGCACAGAGAGCATATGAGTTATGTTCTAAGGCAATCACAACATCAGATACAATGATGGAACAGGCTAATGCATTAAAGAGATAAATAAAAGAGATATGATTTGCAGTAATGACAAGGGAGAATAGATATGGATTATTCAACATCGATAAGTACAAGTTATGCAGATACATATGATAAAACTTCGTCACAGCTTAGTGATAAGCTCGCAAGTACAGATTTCTCACAGGCATCAGACGATGAACTTATGAGCGTGTGCAAGGACTTTGAAAGCTACTTTGCTGAGCAGATGTTAAAGTCAATGCAGAAAATGGCTAAGATAGATGCAGATGATGACGACGACTCATCTTTATTCAGCAGTATGGCATCTATTTCAGGCAGTTCGGATTCGGCTATGAGTACAATGGGAAGTTACTTTGGCGATGAGATGATAAAGAACTACGCAGAAGTATTTACAGAGTCTAATAATGGGAAAGGACTTGGAATAGCCCAGACATTATATGAACAGATGAAGCGTAATTATTCTTCAGATTTATAGATTGCAGTGTGTTTTAAGTGGACGGTTTTATTAAACACAATGTGGTTTTAATATTAATATATTATTAAAGAGAGGTAAGCAGATTGGATTACGAGTCTGTTAAATACGTTGAAGGATTTATAGATAATATAATTTATCGTAATGAAGACAATGGATATACAGTATTTGAGATAATATATCAGGGTGAAGATGTCACCTGTGTTGGTACGTTAAGTTATATCAACACAGGTGAATTTATTACTGCGAATGGCGAATTTGTCAAACACGCAGTATATTATATGCAGTTTAAGATTTCTTCTTATGAATTCAAGGCGCCGGCGGACAAGGAGTCAGTGAGGCGTTATCTAAGTTCTGGTGCAGTTAAAGGAATAGGCAGCAAGATGGCTGAACGTATAGTAGATACATTTGGCGATGATACATTCCGCATTATGGAAGATGAACCAGAACGTCTTGCAGAGATTAAAGGAATAAGCATAGCTAAAGCAATGGACATTGCTAACCAGCTTGCGGACAAGCACGATATGCGTCGTGCGATGATGTTTCTGCAGAATTATGGAATCCAGATGAATTTAGCCAATAAAATATTTAAAAGATATGGCAATGATATTTACACAATCATAGAACAAAATCCGTACAGGCTGGCTGATGATATTGAGGGCGTAGGCTTTAAGACGGCTGATGAGATTGCTTCCAGAGTTGGAATTAAGGTTGATTCGGAGTTCAGAATAAGAAGTGGAATGTTCTACTGTCTTAATCAGGCGGCATTGCAGGGACACGTGTATCTTCCTTATGAAGAATTAAAGAGGCAGGTGTCATCACTTCTGCTTATTGACATTGGTGATTATGATAAGTTTCTTATGGATCTTGCTATAGATAAGAAGATTGTTGTAAGAACAGAGGAGGAATCTAAAAATGTGTATTCTGCGATGTATTTCTATATGGAACAGAATGTTGCAAGGGCATTGGCAGGACTTGATATAAAATGCGATGAAAATATCAACGAGGTCAATAACAGAATAGCAGGGATTGAACGATCAGAGGGCATTGTGCTTGATGACATACAAAAAGAAGCTGTTGTAAAAGCTGCACTTAACGGACTTGTTATAATAACAGGTGGACCGGGAACCGGTAAGACAACAACAATTAATACGATAATTAAATATTTTGAGATGGAAGGTCTTGAGATAAGGCTTGCGGCACCGACGGGAAGAGCTGCCAAGAGAATGACAGAAACGTGTGGTTTTGAGGCACAGACAATTCACAGACTTCTTGAAATAGTTGGAAGCACTATGGCTGATAAAGAAGACAAGAAAAATCAGACATCAAGCCTTGGAATGAGCTTTGACAGAAATGAAGATAACCCGTTGGAAGCAGATGTAATAATTGTAGATGAGATGTCAATGGTTGATATTAATATTATGAATTCGCTTCTTAAAGCAGTAGCAGTTGGAACAAGACTTATACTTGTAGGTGATGTTGACCAGCTTCCAAGTGTTGGACCAGGAAATGTTCTTAAAGACATAATAGCATCTGAGTGCTTTCCTGTTGTTAAGCTTGAAAAGATATTCAGGCAGGCGGCTGAGAGCGAGATTATAACCAATGCCCATAAGATTAATAAAGGCGATAAGGTGACACTTAATAAATACAGTAAGGATTTCCTGTTTATACATAGAAATGGACCAGATGCAATAATTGCGGCTATGAAGACTGTTATAAGTGAGAAGCTTCCAAAGTATGTTAATGCAGATGTGAGTGAACTTCAGATTTTGACACCATCAAGAAAATCATCTGTCGGAGTTGACAGGCTTAACACTGTAATGCAGGAATATCTTAATCCGCCGGACAGTGGCAAAATGGAGAAGAAAGTTGGCGATACAATATTCCGTGAGGGCGATAAGGTTATGCAGATTAAGAATGACTATCAGCTCGAATGGGAGAAAAAGAGCCGCTATGGCATTGCGGTAGAGCAAGGCAGTGGAGTGTTTAATGGTGATACTGGAATTATTGATGATATCAACAATTATAATCAGAGTGTTACTGTCAAATTTGAAGATGGAAGATATGTTGATTATGAGTTTACACAGCTTGACGAGCTTGAACTTGCATATGCGATAACTGTACATAAGGCACAGGGAAGTGAATATCCTGCGGTTATAATACCGATGTATCAGGGGCCAAGGATGCTTATGAACAGAAACATACTTTATACGGCTGTTACAAGGGCAAGAAAGTGTGTATGTATGATAGGTGATGAACGAATTTTTAACCAGATGGCAGAAAATGTATCTGAAACAAGAAGATATTCGTCTTTAGATGAGAGGATAAAGGAAATAAAAAATATTGAATAAATACGACATAATATATAAAAGGATAGCAGCGGGTGTGAAAGATATATTGTTTCCGCCTGCGTGTCCGATATGCTCAAATCCCAGACCTGTTATTGATAACAGGAAGATGAATATATGTCCGTGGTGTCTTAAATATATAACATATATTAAAGAATCTGCATGCCTTAAATGCGGCAAAGCATTAGAGGACGATAACAGGGAATATTGTAAGGACTGCACGGATAAACAGCATTTGTTTAATCAGGCAGTGAGTGTGTATGAGTATTCAGAGGGGATAAAGCAATCTATCTATAATTTTAAATATCATAATAAGCGTGAATATGCAGAGGTATACGCAGATGAAATATCAGGCAGGTACGGTGATGTAATAAATATGTGGCAGCCTGATGTGATTATGCCGGTTCCAATTCATGTATCCAAATTAAAGTCACGAGGCTATAATCAGGCAGGACTTATAGCGGAAAGCCTTAGTAAGAAGCTTAATATAGAATACAATGAACATAGTCTGATTAGAACAAGGGCCACAAGCCCGATGAAAGATCTTAATGATATCCAGAGAACTAAAAATCTTGAAAAGGCTTTTAAAATAGCTGGTAATGTTATAATATATAATAAAGTATTAATAGTAGATGACATATATACAACGGGAACAACTATTGATGCGTGTGCAGAATGTCTTAAGAGGGCAGGAGTAAAAGAAGTATATGCTGTTACACTCTGCGTTGGCAGAGGATTTTGACTACAGGTAACAAGAACGGAGGAATATTATGGAAGTAAGAAATTGCAGAGGCTGTGGCAAATTATATAATTATATAGGAGGTCCATATCGTAATCTTTGCCCTAATTGCATAGAGAAGATTGAAGAAAAGTATCTTGAAGTTAAGGAATACATACAGGATCACCATAATGCAACAATGACAGAGGTTGCAGAGGAATGTGATGTAAGCACAAGACAGATTGAACAGTGGATAAGAGACGAGAGGCTTGTAATAGCTGATGATTCTCCGATTGGAATTACATGTGAGAGATGTGGAGCATCGATAAAAAGTGGACGTTTCTGTGAAAGATGTAAGAATAAAATGGCTAATAACCTTGGCTCAATGTATGGTGAGTCTAATGCCGCTGTTGAACATATGGAAAAGAGATTATCGTCAGCCGATGCCAAGATGAGATTTCTTGATAAGAACTAATTGTATTTGTATCTAAATTAATTATAAAATGGGGTTAAGAGATAACAGATTATTACCGATAACTTAATCATAAAGCAGAGAACTGAGCTGTAATAAGGCAGTTAAGGACTGGAATATTTGTTGCAGACACCTTTGATAACGGTTCTTACAAGACTTTGAAGATAGAAAGTGAGGCGGTAAGTATGCGTATAGATGCTTATAATGCTGTGAGTCAGATATATAAGACAAGTTCTTATTCTAAGAATAATAAGGTTGTTACTAATAAGAAAGAGAATGACAAGTATGAGATTTCAGATACAGCTAAGCTGTATCAGGTAGCGAAGTCAGCAGTGGCTTCTACATCAGATGTCAGAATGGATATGGTTAATGATGTTAAGGCACGTATTCAGGCCGGAACATATAATATAAGTTCTGAAGATGTTGCGGATAAGATACTTGACAGAATTTCAACATTAACATTTTAGTGAGGTTAAAGTATGGCAAGTTTAATAGATTTATTAATCGATGATTTGAATAATGAGGATACAGGATATAATAAGCTTCTGGACTTGTCCAATGATAAGACTTCCGCAATTGTTAAGGGAGATGTTGATGAATTACAAAAGATATTCCTACAGGAACAGAAGTTAATAGAAGAACTTGAAACCGTTGAACAGAAACGACAGGAAGATGTGAAAGAGATATGCTCGATATTAAGGCTTCCATATGAGCAGATAAGAGTGGAACATATAGTACAGATACTTGAGAAGAAGCCTAAAGAGCACGATGCACTAGAAGAAGTATATCTCAGACTTAAAAGAACTTTGAACCAGCTTACAACAGTTAATGATAATAATAAGCTGCTTCTCAAGGAATCAATGGATATGATACAGTTTGAGCTTGATCTTGCCAGGAATTCAGTTATGGATCCACAGACTTCCAATTATGGAAGAACAGCTTATGAGGAACAGGGGATTACTGGAGCGACAGGATTTGATGCAAAACAATAAATATAATCCGGACTAATAATCAGAAGAAACGGATTGACTCTGATTATTACACAATATAGATTAAGTAATATTATTCGGAATTAAGGGTCACATTTTCAAAGGAATGAATTGGGATTTTTCTTTGAGAATGTGATTTTTTTCTGGGTTTAGGATATGGAGGAATTATGGCTAACGGAATGGCATCGCTTATGGTAGGAGCGTCAGGACTTAAAACATCACAGACAGCACTTAATACAACGGCACACAATCTGTCAAATGTTAATACAACAGGATACACAAGACAGCAGATTACATTTGCAGACAGTACGTATGTTAATGTGTTCGGAACAGGAAACAGCACAGGCAAGTGTGGACTTGGTGTTGATGTTGATGCTATAAGCAGAATAAGAAATGATTTTATAGATAAGTCATACAGAACAGAGAATGCAAGACTTGGATATTATGAAAGCCAGTATAAGGCAGTAGAAGAAGTAGAAGATTTATTTGGAGAAATGCAGGGTGTTACATATCAGACACAGATAACAAATCTATATAACGCAATTAATGAACTTACTAAGAATCCAACAAGTACAATTGCAAGATCTTCGCTTATCCAGAATGCAACAGCATTTATAGACAGGTCTGAAGCAATATATGCTGGGCTTAAGGATTATCAGGTAACTCTTAACACAGATATTAATAATATGGTAAATAAGATTAACAATCTTGGACAAAAGATATATGACCTTAATAAAGAGATAGCCAAGGTTGAATCTGGAAGTGGTGAACGTGCTAATGATTTAAGAGATACAAGAGATAATGCGTTAGATGAATTAAGTGGTTATATTGATTTTGATTATTATGAGAATGAACATGGTGAGGTGATTGTAACTGCTGAGAATGTACCATTTGTTACATCGGCACAGGTTACTGAGATGGGAACAAGACAGGTTGATAATAGTGCACTGTTAATCCCAATCTGGCCAGGTTATGACAGGGATGTATTTAATCTTTCTAATGTTAATAATATGAAGGATACAGACAAGGGAGAACTTAAAGGCCTTTTAGTAGCAAGAGGTTCTATAGAAGTTAATTATACAGATGTACCTGTTATGCCGGAGAAAGAAGATTACGACCTTACAACAGCGGACGGACTTCAGGCTTATAATGATGCAATGGATGCATATAACGAGAAGCAGGAATATTACAACAAATATATTGAACCATCAGCAATACTTAGTGCGATAGCTGGATTTGATAAGCTTGTTAATGGAATAGTTACTTCCCTTAATGATATTCTTTGTCCAGAAAAGACAATAGAAACAACAAAAGAGCTTACAGATAATGACGGTAATGTATTACAGGCTGATGAGTACATATATAATGCTTCAGTTAATGCAACACTTTATGACAGATATGGTAAGGAAGTTAAAGGTGTTGCCAATGGTGATGGAACTTACAGTTATTCATCAGGTGAGAAGCTTTATGTTGACAAGGCAGGAACAACAGCTGAGAATATTGATAATATGAAGTATTCTGTACTTGATACAGACAAGGCTGGTTTCGGTATGGATAAGGATATGACTATGGGTGTTGAACTGTTCAAGAGAGAGGGGACAGAAAGATACATCCAGATAACAGCGGCAGACGGAACTAAGACTTATGTCCGCAATAATCTTAATACAGCAGATTATGAGACGGACTATACACTTGGTAAGCTTTTAGTTAATCCTGAAGCATCACAGCATGTTGACAGAATTCCATTATCAACAGTTCAGGGCAAGGAAGACTTTACTAAGGCTAATGAACTTATTGATGCATTCAGCAAAAAGTTCGCATCGCTTAATCCAGATTCATATGCCAAAGCAGACTTTAATTCATTCTATAATGATTATATAGGTGAGTTCGCTACAGTTGGCAAGGTTCTTTCAAGGTATGTTAATAACCAGACATCAATGGTCGATGGCTATGATAACCAGAGATTACAGACATCAGGCGTATCTTCAGATGAAGAACTTGAGAAGATGATAAAATATCAGCACGCATATAATGCGGCATCAAGATATATTAATGTTGTAAGTGAGATGATAGAACATCTTGTTACATCACTTGGTTCTTGATTATATTAATTACAGATTATATTTAATTATAATTTATGTTTAATACAACAATGTAAATAATGCACTGGTATAAAGGTGCAGAATGGAGAGTTAATATGGCATCTACATTTTTTGGATTATCAATCTCATACAAAGGACTTCAGGCGGCACAGACATCTATTACAACAACAGCACACAACCTTTCTAATATTAATACTGATGGATATACTAAGCAGAGCGTGCTTTTACAGGCATCTGATGCTTTAAGAACATATTCAACATACGGAACAATTGGTTCAGGTGTTAATGTTGTAGAGATTAAACAGACAAGAGATTCTTATTATGATGAGAAATATCGTAACAACTGTGCTAACTATGGACAGTACGAAGCTAAGAATAATTATATGACACAGGTTGAGGATTATCTTAATGAATTTCTTCTTTCAGGTTTCTCAAAGGAATACGGCAATTTCTTTGATGCAGTTAACCAGCTTACAATTACACCAGCTGACACTTCTGCAAAGAACCAGCTTATTAATAATGCCAAGAGTATGACAGATTACTTTAATACATTAGCTAATAACTTAAGAAATGTACAGGCAGATGCCAATAACGAAGTAAAGGATACTGTTGAGCATATTAATACACTTGCACAGAACATAACAGCACTTAATAAGCAGATTAACCAGATTGAGGCGTGCTATGGTGATGCTAATGATCTTCGTGACCAGAGAAATGCATTAGTTGATGAGCTTTCAAAGGCAGTTAATATAACAGTAAGCGAGACAGAAATCCAGAATGGTCTTACATCATTCCAGATAACAATTAATGGACAGTCACTTGTTAATGATTACAGTTACAGAACATTAGAGGTTGTGGCAAGAGGTGAAGTAAGAAATACAAGCGATGCAGATGGACTTTATGATATAAAGTGGAATGACGGATCTGATTTTAATATATACAGTGACTCACTTGGAGGACAGTTAAAAGCACTTATAGATATAAGAGATGGCTGTAATGGAGAGATTGAGTCTTATGCTAAGAATGATGATGGAACATACAAGACAGATATTGATGGTAATATCGTAACAGAGACTAATGCACAGGCAGGCGAGAATATTAATTATAAGGGTGTACCATTCTATCAGGTACAGCTTAATACGTTTATACAGACATTTGCACAGGCAGTTAACAGCATATTTGAAAGTGGCTATGTATCAGATGCGGATACAACAGATGCTAAGAATAAAGGTATACCACTTTTTGTTGTTCAGGATGGTTCTGGAGTTCTTACAGCAACAACAGTATCTGTTAATTCGGCTCTTTTAGAGGATGCTGATAAGCTTGCGACAAAGTCAAATGTAGGGGACGGCGAATCACAGTGCGATCTGATTGAACAGATTAATGCACTTCAGAAGAAAAAGATATTTGATGGTGGTACAGGTGCTTACTTCCTTGAAAGTATTGTCAGTGATGTATCAATTGATTCAAGTAAGGCTAAGACATTTCTTTCTAACTATAATAATATGAAGACAACAATTCAGAACCAGAGATTATCGGTTATGGGTGTTGATACTGATGAAGAAGCTATGGATCTTATGAAGTTCCAGCAGTCTTACAATCTTAACTCTAAGATGATGTCGGTTATGAACGAGATATACGACAAGCTTATTAACCAGACAGGCTTATAATTAGTTCACATAGCATATCTGCGAATGAATGGAGGAATAGTATGAGAATAACTAATCAGATGATGATAAACAGCTCTATAGCTAATATACAGACTAATAAAAGTCAGATTAATACAATGGATACACAGTTATCTACACAGAAGAAGATTAACAAGCCTTCTGATGACCCAATTATTGCAATCAGAGCATTAAGACTTCGTTCAAGTCTTGATCAGGTTACACAGTATATTAATAAGAATATACCAGATGCTTCATCATGGCTTTCGGTAACACACGATGCTCTTGACCAGAGTTACAATATAGTATCACAGCTTTACAGCTATTGTAATCAGGGTGCAACAGATTCTTATTCTCCTTCGGAACGTAATACAATTGTTGAGACACTTAATAAGCTAAAGGATTCATTCTATACACAGGGAGATGTAGATTATGCTGGAAGATATGTATTCACAGGTTATGCAACAGACAAGCCTCTGACATATCAGTCAGATGCAGATGCTAAGGATGTGGACTATACAATAACACAGAACTTTACAAGAGATGCACTTAGCAGTAAGACTGTATATACTAATGCCTATTCTAATGATGATATTATGAATCTGTCAGTTAAAAAAGATGCTAATGGCAAGATTATTACACCAAATGTGCAGACAGTACACAGATTACAGCTTGCTTATTCAGAGGTTGATGCTAATGGAACATTTAAGATTACAGACAGTCAGGGCAATACGGCTTCAATAACTAAGAACACAGACGGAACAATATCAGTAACAGATGCAGATGGTAATGCAGTTACAGGTGTTACAACTAATACAGATGCCAATGGCAATATAACAGGCGTTACAGGTAACTTTTTTAGTGATGGTAGCGGTAATGCAGTTACAGTATCATTTACATCAGATACTAATTATATACCAGGTGATGATGAGATAGTTATTAATTCACAGGTTGGTGAAGTCCTTCTTGGAGAAAATGTATATAAGGATGTATATACAAGCAATTCATTCTCAGTGCAGTATGATAAATCTAATTTCAAAAAGGGTGATGTTAATCCAACAATGTATTTTGACTGTGTTGATAATGTTACAGGCGTTACTTATGCTAAGAAGGATGAAGATATAGAGTATAATATTAATTTTACACAGAAGTTAAAGGTTAATACTCAGGCAGATGAAGCGTTTAATATATATTTTGGAAGAAATATAGATGACCTCACATCAGCAGTACAGAATGTTCTTGATATAGAGAGCCAGATGTCAAAGGTTGAAAGTATGATGAAAGAGGAAAGATATTCATCAGATGCAGATCAGAAGAGTTTAAGTGATATTCTTGAAGGACTTACTAAGCAGCAGGAATTAGCAAAAAGCCAGATGACTAAAGCTTTTGAGAGTGGTATCGGGCAGATGCAGGGATATCAGGAACAGATTTCTAATGCCAAGGCTGATGTGGGTAACAGAATTACAAGACTTGACCTTACTAAGTCAAGACTCACAGAACAGAAGACTAATTTTACAAGTCTTAAGTCTGAGAATGAAGATATTGACCTTGAGGAGGTTGTTATATCTTATACTTCTGCCCAGCTTGTATATAATGCGGCACTGTCAGCAGCAAGCAAGGTAGTACAGCAGACATTACTTGATTTTATTGGATAGAAAATGATAATCAAAGCGTTTTAATGGAGGGTATTAAGGTGAAGGTAGATACTAGATGGTTTGGAACGATTGATATTGATGATGAGAAGATTATAACATTTGACCTTGGGGTTATTGGCTTTGAGGACTGTAAAAAGTTTACACTTATATACGATGTGGATAAGGGCGATGAGGCATCAATAATGTGGTTACAGTCATTAGATGAGCCAGAAATAGCGCTTCCAATGTTAAAGCCGGAGCTTATTAAAGAAGACTATGACCCGATAGTTGAAGATGAGATGTTAAAGGCACTTGGAAGTGATATTAAAGATGCTGATCTTATTGTGTTTTGTGTACTTACAGTTCCGGCAGATATTACTAAGATGACAATTAATTTGAAAGCTCCAATTATTGTCAATGCTGATACATTAAAGGGTGTACAGCTTATAGCCGACAACAATGATTATGAAGTCAGATATCCTATTTATTCAATTCTTGAAGAAAGGAAAGGTGAGTAGAATGCTGGCATTATCAAGGAAAAAAGATGAAGCTATAATAATTAACGATGACGTAGAAGTCACAGTTATCGAGATTAAAGGAGATCAGGTTAAGCTTGGAATAACAGCACCGAAGTCTGTTCCAATCTACAGAAAAGAAGTATATGTACAGATAAAGGATGCTAATAAGGAAGCTACACAACAGGCAATTGATGTTAAGGCACTTAACCAGCTCTTTAAGAAATGATAGTTACATTTGTTATGACGATTGTAATGGTTTATAATAAATATAATTAATATATAATGTTATATTATGGTATTAGAATGCCGATATAGGGTTTAGAAACTGAGTAAAGTGCAATAAATACGGGAAAAGGATTTCTTTACTGCACTAGGATATATATTGCAGAATTGTAATATTGGTTAATATCGGTTTGAGAACATTTTTTACAACCACACGGAGGTGAAAGATAATGGGAATTGATAAAATGAGCATAGCTGCCAATTACCATAATCAGGCAGTTCAGGCAACACAGATTAATAAGGTTAATGTTCAGACTTCTTCTGATACAGCAGCAAAGGAGATGGTGGCAGATAGTAAAGTCAGTACAGCATCGACAGTGCAGATAACCAATACACAGAAGAGTGGTACTGACAATGGCGAATCTAATCTTGCACAGCAGAATGAGAAGAAAGAAGCAAGTATCAAGGAACTCAAAGATATACAGAAAGTAATTAATAGAAATACAATAGCAGAATTTGGTTATAATGAGCCAACTAACCGTATTACTATTAAGATTAAAGATAAGGACACTGATGAAGTCATCAAGGAGATACCATCAGAGAAGGCTCTTGAAATGCTTGCAAAAGCCTGGGAGCTTGCTGGTATCCTTGTTGATGAGAAAAGATAGGAGGTAATATTATGCCAATAAGATTATCAGGTATGGTTTCAGGTATGGATACAGAGTCGCTTGTAACAGCACTTGTATCAGGATATCAGTTAAAGAAAGACAATCTTGTAAAGGCTCAGACTAAGCTTTCCTGGAAGCAGGAAAAGTGGAAGACTATGAATACAAGCATATATAGCTTTTATAGTGGAAAGCTTTCAGCAGCGAGATTTAGTAAGGCATACAGCCTTAAGAAGTCAACAGTATCTAATTCAAGTGTAGCTACAGTTACAGCAAGTTCAAGTGCTGTAGCCGGAGACCAGACATTAAAGGTTAAAGAACTTGCATCATCAGGTTATCTTACAGGTGGTGAAGTTACTAATAAATCAGACAGCACATCAAAGATAACAGGTTCAAGCAAGTTATCAGCTATAACAAATAAGACGTCAGGACAGGGAAGTGTTACACTTTCTGTTGATGGAAAGTCAACTAATATAGAACTTACAGATGATATGACAGTTAACCAGTTCTTAGTAAAGCTTAAGGATGCTGGTGTGCAGGCAAGCTTCGATGAGGCGAACCAGAGATTCTTTATAAGTTCTAAGACTTCGGGTAAAGATGGCGATTTCTCATTAGTAGCTAATGATACAGCTGGTAGAGAATCTTTGTATGAATTGGGACTTTATACAGATGATAAGACATCTACAGCAGAGTATACAAAATGGGCTGGCTATTATAATGCTGCGGATGGTACATATACATCAGCACTTGATGATATTATTAATAGTGCTTATGAGAGTAATAAGATAAGCTTTGATACAGTAGCACAGGAAAAGCTTGCAGCATATAGTAAAGCTTCTGCTACAGTTGATAGTTTTAATACTAAATATATGTCAGATACAGGTGTCACAGCTGAAGATAATGCTAAGGCACAGCTTGCTGCTCTTATTTCAAAAGGCAAGGGTGGAGATGATAATAGTGATTTTGATGAAAGTAAACTTACAGATAAAGAAAAAGAAAACTATAAAACACTTAAATCAGACATAGATAACTATAATACAGCCAAACAATCAATGGAAGACCTTAAAGATTATGTTAATATTGAGGTGAAAGATGGCAAGACAACTGTATCAGCTCTAAAAGAGACAGATTCAGCTGCTGGAGTTGCCAATATAGCTGCTAAGACTGCTGAAAGGAATACGAAGATTAAGGCAGACCTTACAACACAGTATCAGAACAAAGCAAAGAGTAGCTATGATATGATTAACGCAGCACATGAGTTTTCTAAGGGCGCATCAAGAAAAGTAGGACAGGATTCAGAAATTGAGCTTAATGGTGCTACATTTACAAGTAATAGCAATAACTATTCGATTAATGGCATTACAATACAGGTAACCGCTAAGACTAAGGATGATGAGCAGGTTACAATAACTACAGATACAGATGTAGATGCAATCTATAAGTCTATTAAAGATATGTTTACAGATTATAATAAGCTGATTAAGTCAATGGATGAAGCATACAATGCAGACAGCTCTAAGGGTTATGAACCACTTACAGATGACGAGAAGTCGGCGATGACAGATGATGAGGTTGAAAAATGGGAGACTAAGATTAAGGATTCGCTTCTTAGAAAAGATGATACATTAAGTAGTATTATCAATACAATGAAGAACGATATGGCATCATCAATAACTATTAATGGAAAGTCATATGCTTTATCAAGCTTTGGTATTGCAACACAGGGGTATTTTGCATCTGGTGAGAATGAAAAAGGCGTATATCATATAGATGGAGATTCAGATGATTCTGTAACATCTGGTAATGATGATAAGTTAAGAGCTGCAATAGCAGGTGACCCTGAGACAGTAGTTTCATTCTTTTCACAGTTATTTTCAAAGGTATATACTGACTTGGGTAATAAGATGGCAACATCTTCTGTAAGTAGTGCGTATACAGTATATAATGATAAGCAGATGAATAAGCAGTATTCAGAATATACAACGAAGATAAGTGCTGCTGAGAGCAAGATAACTACATGGGAAGATTATTATTATAGTAAGTTCTCAGCTATGGAATCTGCTTTATCTAAGCTTAATTCACAGACATCATCAATGTCTGGCTTATTTGGAAATTGATAATTGGGTATTGATTTAATTCTATATTAAGGATAATATGGTAATAGGAATATAAGGTGTTTATGACATCAGGAGAGAGGACAAGTTATGATATATAATCAGAATATGGCACAGCAGTATAACCGCAATAAGATATTAACAGCGACACCGGCTGAGCTTACGTTATTATTATATGAAGGTGCAATTAAGTTTTGTAATATTGCTCAGGTTGCAATAGAAAAGAATGATACAGAAAAGGCACATACTAATATAGTAAAGGCAGAGATGATTATAGAAGAGCTTCAGTCAACACTTAATCGTAAATACCCGGTGGCAGAGGATTTTGATAATGTGTACAAGTATATCTACAGCCTTTTAGTTGATGCTAATATGAAGAAAGATACACAAGTTCTTGATCAGGCATTAGTTGAATTAAGAGGAATGAGAGATACTTGGAAAGAAGTTATGGCAAAAGCCGGTAATTAATAATATAAAGGTATAGTCAAATAGTAATTTAACTATACCTTTATGATATCAAGATGGTGGTAATAGTATATGATTACAGAGAATTATCTTCAGATAATGATAGATAGTCTTCTTAAGAAGATAGAGATACTTAAGAAAGTATCTGAGCTGAATGAGCAGCAGAGTGCTTTACTTGATGATGAAGAATTTGATGGAGATAAGCTTCAGAGTAATATGGAGAGTAAAGCTGCATATATAGATGAGCTTAATTCACTTGATGAGGGCTTTCAAGCTGTATTTGACAGAGTAAAAGAAGATGTAGAAGAGTATAAGGCTGATTATAAGGAATTAATAATTAGATTACAGGAGCTTATAAGAGAGGCTACATCCTTAAGTGCGACTATACAGGCACAGGAATCAAGAAACAAAGTCAGAGTTGATATTAAGTTCAGGCAGTTAAAGGATAATGCTAAGACAGCCAAGCGAAGTGTAAGTATGGCTAATAAGTATTATCAGAATATGAGCAGGGTAAGTTCTGAACCGCAGTTTATGGATCAGAAGAAATAGTTTTATATAAAAGAATGTATAATATTATTGCCAGATAATATAAGTATGGTTACAGCACGCAATAATAAGCTGTAATGTTTTTGACACTTATAAAAAAATATATTAAAATAAGTTTATATTAGGACTAAAGTTAATAAACAATAGTCCGATATAATATATAACAGGAGCAATCCTGAACAATTTAATTATGGGTGGCAGGGACGCCACCAAGAATTCAAGGAGGAAACTATTATGGTAGTACAACACAATCTTACAGCAATGAACGCTAACAGACAGTTAAGCGGAGTTCAGAGTGCACAGCAGAAGTCAACAGAGAAGTTATCATCTGGTTACAGAATTAACAGAGCTGGTGATGATGCTGCAGGTCTTTCAATTTCAGAGAAGATGAGAAGCCAGATCAGAGGTCTTAATAAGGCTGCTTCTAATGCTCAGGACGGTATCTCATTAGTACAGGTAGCTGAAGGTGCTCTTAACGAGACACATTCAATTCTTCAGAGAATGAACGAATTAGCAACACAGGCAGCTAATGATACTAATACATCAACTGATAGAAATGCTCTTCAGCAGGAGATGGATCAGTTAACATCTGAAATCGATAGAATCCGTTCAACAACACAGTTCAACTCAATGAACTTACTTGATGGTTCATTTACAGGAAAGAACTTACAGGTTGGTGCATTATCAGGACAGAGTATTTCAATCTCTATTGGAAATATGAATTCTTCTTCACTTAAGATTAGCGGACTTAAGGTAAGTTCATTCTCAGCAGCAGGAAAGGCAATGGCTTCTATTCAGGCAGCTATTAACTCTGTATCTACTCAGAGATCTAAGCTTGGTGCTCTTCAGAACAGACTTGAGCATACTATCAACAACCTTAATACAACAAGTGAGAATACATCAGCAGCTGAATCTCGTATCCGTGACGTTGATATGGCTACAGAGATGGTTGAATACAGCAAGAACAACATTCTTGCTCAGGCTGGACAGTCTATGCTTGCACAGGCTAATCAGGCTAACCAGGGTGTTCTTTCACTCTTAGGCTAATTAGGTAGTTGAAGTTATAATACTATCATAAAGGCTGTGACTTTAACAAGTATTTGTTATTGTCACAGCCTTTTTAAAAATTTTTTAATTAAGGGGTTAAGTCTATATCAAAATATCCGATATATATTGCAGTTAAGTTTTGGAAGGCTTATATACATTTTATTAATTACAATATATATTTAAGGATAAGTAAGACATTCAGGGAGGAATTATAATCATGGTAGTACAGCACAATCTTACAGCGATGAACGCTAACAGGAATTTATCAACAGTAACAGGTGCACAGCAGAAGTCAACAGAGAAGTTATCATCTGGCTATAGAATTAACAGAGCAGCAGATGATGCAGCTGGACTTTCTATATCAGAGAAGTTAAGAAGCCAGATAAGAGGTCTTGATAAGGCTGCTTCTAATTCGCAGGATGGTATTTCATTAGTACAGGTAGCTGAAGGTGCCCTTAATGAGACACATTCAATCTTACAGAGAATGAATGAGTTAGCAACACAGGCAGCTAATGATACTAATACATCATCAGATAGAGATGCTATACAGCAGGAGATGGATCAGCTCACATCAGAGATTGATAGAATACGTTCCACAACACAGTTCAACTCAATGAACCTGCTTGATGGTACATTTACTGGAATGAGATTGCAGGTAGGTGCATTATCAGGACAGAGTATTTCAATTTCTATTACTAATATGAATGCTTCAACACTTAAGGTTAGTGGACTTAAGGTGAGTTCATTTTCAGCAGCAGGAAAGGCTATGGCATCTATTCAGGCAGCTATCAATTCAGTATCTAATATGAGATCTAAGCTTGGTGCTATTCAGAACAGACTTGAGCATACTATTAATAACCTTCAGACAACAAGTGAGAATACATCGGCAGCAGAATCTCGTATCCGCGATGTAGATATGGCTACAGAGATGGTTGAATACAGCAAGAACAACATTCTTGCACAGGCTGGACAGTCTATGCTTGCACAGGCTAATCAGGCTACACAGGGAGTTCTTTCACTTCTTCAGTAATTTATAATTATAATAAAGATATATGTTATAGAGGATTGTCATATTATATGGCAATCCTCATTAATTATATGGAGGAATTAATGGTAAAGGTATCAATTGTTATACCAGTATATAATGCTGAAAAGTATATAGACAGGTGTGTGGATTGTCTGCTTAACCAGACGTTAAAGGATATAGAGGTAATATTTGTTGATGATGGTTCAACAGATAATAGTGGATTATTGTTAGAACAGTGGTGTAATAAAGTGCCAGATATATTTCAGGTAATTCATTCAGATAGAGACAGAGGTCCTGGTGGAGCAAGAAATCTGGGTATAGCCAAAGCAACAGGAAGTTATATTGGATTTATGGATTGTGATGACATAATTGATCGTACAATGTATGAAAAGCTATATAATAAAGCAGCAGAGGCAGGTTATGATATGGTGGATTGTGCATATTATAATGAATTGTCAGATGAGAGCGCCTTGGCAATAGGAGATAATATTACAGGCAAATTAGATGATGCCAAACGCAGTGATATTATAGCAGGAGTGGGTTATGCAGTAACCAAGATATTCAGGCTGTCGGTAATAAAAGATAATAATATCAGGATAAGAGAAAATGTTATATATGAAGATTTAGATTTTCTTATAAATATAGCACTGAAAATTAATAATACTGCTAATGTCAAAGAAATCCTGTATATATATAAGAATAATGATAATTCTGCATCACATAATAATCGTGAACAGATTAAATTTAACGATATGTTAGCTGTATACAAGGCAATTGACCGCCTTAAGTATGATTGCAATGTAGATGAAGCAATAAAGTATGCTAAGATAACGTGTATTGCAGGCGCAATAGGAATATGTCTTATGAATCAGGACAATAATCAATTCAGTTTAGAAGATAATCTTTTAAATCTTAGAAGCATTTCTAAGAAAGAACTGGTTAATTGGGAGAATAACAGATATATTCAGGAAAGTATGTCTAAGGATAATAAAGATATATTAAAATGGTTTGCAAAGATATAATCAGTGTATAAGAATTGAGGAAAAATGAAAATATTATATTGTAGCTGGTATGAGAATTCGAGGGAAGATCTGGAACGTGCCCTTAATAAAGCTGCTGATGAGGTTATAGTTATTGAGCATAAAGTTAAAGAGTATTTAGGGCTGAATGAGAATATAAGACAAGAAATAATAAGTATTGTAGTTAAAGGTATTGATATAGTAATCTCCTTTGACTTTATTCCAATATTATCCGAAATATGTAATTGTTACAATATTCAATATGTATCGTGGATATATGACTGGCCTAACTATACGTTATTTTGTAAAGAAGTATATAACAAATGCAATAGGATTTTTCTGTTTGAGAGAAATGGTATAGAATTATTGTCCAGATATAATATTGGAAATATACAATATTCCAGCCTTGCTGTGGATACAGACAGACTTGACAGGCAATTAGGGAAGGACATTATCAATACTAAATATGATTATGATGTAAGCTTTGTTGGAAATATGAATACTAACCTGAATAATATATTGATGTCAGATGAAATTCCGTCATATTATGAGGGATATATCAATGGTCTGGCACAGGTACAGCAAAAAATATATGGATATAATGTTGTCAATGAAATTGTGGATAAGGAATGGGTACGCGGATATTTGAGAGCTTCATGTGTTGATATGGATAATATTGTTATTCCGCACGAATGTGTGTTAGCGGCTCAGATTAATAAATACACAACAGGTCTTGAAAGAACTAATCTGTTAAATGCAATTGCTGATAAGTATAATTTAGATGTATTTACCGGCAACGAAGAATTAAACATAGAAAAAGCAGCCATGCACAAAAGCATAGATTATTATAGCAGAATGCCAGAAGTATTTAGAAAATCAAAGATTAATCTGAATATGACATTACGTTCAATTACATCAGGTATTTCATTAAGAGTATATGATATTTTAGGTGCAGGTGGCTTCTGCCTTACTAATTATCAGGAGGATATAGCTAAGCTTTTTAAGGATGGTGAAGAATTAGTTATGTTTACTGATGAGAATGATATGCTTAATAAGCTGGAGTATTATCTTTTGCATGAAGAAGAAAGAATGGCAATTGCTTTAAATGGACATAAAGCAGTTAAAAAATTTAGCTATGATAATGTGCTGGAATATATATTGAAGTATATAGCTTTGACATAGTATTGAAGGAGTGATTGGGTGAATTTATCAGTATGTATAATTACAAAGAATGAAGCATTAAAATTAAAAAAATGTCTGGCTTCTTTAAAGCGTTATGATGTTGAAATTGTAGTCGTGGATACTGGTTCAACAGATGAAACCTTACAGGTTATTGAGGAATATGCGGATATAAAAGGTAATTATAAATGGAATGACAATTTTGCTGAGGCAAGAAATTGCTCTATAACGCTTGCGAATAATGAATGGATTCTCGTATTAGACAGCGATGAATGGATTGAAAGTGCAGATATGAATTTAATAAATTCAATATTATTACAATATGATAGTAATATTGTTGGACGTATTGAGCGTATTAATGACATAAATTTGAGTGGTGAGAATGTAAAAGGAACAGAAAGAATAAGCCGCTTGTTTAATAAAAAATATTGCCATTATGAAGGGCGGATTCACGAACAGGTTGTAAGTAATAATGGAGATGAGATTAAAACCATAGATGTTCCGATAATAGCAGGACATTCAGGATATGCAGGAAGCGAAGATGATAAGAAGAGAAAATCAGAACGTAATATAAAGCTGCTTATGGTGGATTTAATGGAAAATGGAGCTTCTCCCTATACATATTATCAGATTGGTAAAAGCTATTATATGCAGAAGGATTATGAGAAGGCATCAGAATATTTTGAGAAAGGTCTGGAATATGATTTGAATCCGAAGCTTGAATATGTTCAGGATATGGTTGAGACATATGGGTATTCGTTACTTAATCAAAAGCGGATACAAGAAATGATGTTTCTTGAAAATGTATATAATGAATTTGCAGTAAGCGCAGATTATGTGTTTCTTATGGGGCTGGCATATATGAACAATGGTCTGTTTGATAAAGCAATAGATGAATTTAATAAGGCAAAATTGTATAAGCTGTGTAAGATTGAAGGCTGTAATAGTTATAAGGCTGATTATAATATTGGTGTGATATATGAATGCCTTGGTAATAAAGAAAAGGCACTGGAAAACTATAAAAAATGTGGCAGATATGATCCGGCATTGAATGGAATAAAAAGGATTGGCTGTAATTAATCAGCCAATCCTTGAAATTATGCTATCAATATTATTTATAAGGTTAATGTCTTTGCTGCTCATTTTATTCTTTATATATTTATTGTCCGTTATTGGAAGTTTTATGTAGTTATTCAGATAATAATTTATTGTATTAAGTCGCTGCTTCTGTATAGAAGCGGGAGCAGCCTGTCCTAGGTTAAGACAAGTGTTAAGTGTCAAAGCACATAAATTATATATAGAATATTCTACAGCATATTGGATTTTGGAATAATCAGGTAAAGACGATAATTTATTATAGATAGCTTCTATTGCGGCAGAAGCATTGTTATAATAACTATCGGCATTAACACATTTGGAAATTGATGTTGGATAATTTTTATAACAATAAAGTATTTCTTTAACATTTCCAATGCTGTCAGCGGTGGCAAATAAATACATTAATGTTTCAAAATCTTCAAGTATACAATGTTCTCGGAATTCAAGACCAACTCTGTCAATAAAAGATTTCTTTATAAGCTTAGACCAGAAATATCCACCACTAGCAATCAATTCGCTTCGTTTATAACCATTAAGAGTTCCGGTTAATTCATCAGAAGCGTGCACAATAGCAGTGTCTGTAGCTTCGTTGTAATATCCACAATCCACAATATCATAATTACCCGAGATTGCCTTAGTATACATTTTCTCAAACATATCAGGAGTTGCAATATCATCACTATCCATAAAGCCGATATAATCTCCAGAAGCATATGATAAACCGATATTTCTTGCACCTCCAGCTCCGTGGTTCTCATCAAGATTTATTAGAAGAACCTTGTCAGAAAATTGTGATTCGCAATCAGAAAGTATATTAAATGAGCCGTCAGTGGAGCAGTCATTAACAAGAATCAGTTCCATATCGGAAAGGGTCTGGTTGACCAGACTGCTTAAGCTGTCAACAAGAGTTGGTTCAGAATTGTAAACGGGCATAATAACCGATACTTTTGGCATATTAATCTTTATCCTCCTTGATATATGTGATAATATTATTATAACATAGATTGGCATATAAAAGGAGTGTATGTATGAGTATAGTCAGGATTTATTGTATGGCACATAAAAAATATGAGAAATTAAATAATGATATATACATTCCACTTCAGGTAGGAGCTGCACTTCATAATTCCTTAGGATATCATAGTGATAATACAGGTGATAATATTTCGGAAAGAAATCCTTATTACAGTGAGCTTACAGGGTTGTATTGGTTATATAAGAATGATTCGGATTGTGATATAACAGGGTTATGTCACTATAGAAGATATTTCATTAATGAGCGTAATGAGGTGCTTTTAAAAGAAGATATAGAACATATATTAAATGAGTATGATATTATTGTATCAGAGCCTTTAGAGCTTGAGAGTCAATCATTATATGAAAGTTATGCTGTTAAACACAATAAAAAAGATATGGATTTAACAAGAGAGGCAGTTTCAAAGATGTATCCAGATTATCTTGATACATTTGATGAGGTAATGAATGGCAGTAAAATGTATTTTGCCAATATGTTGATTGCTTCAAAAGAGAAAGTTAATGCTTATTCTAAGTGGCTTTTTGATATATTATTTGATGTTGAGAAGCAGCTTGATATGACAGGATACGACGAATATAATCAAAGAGTATATGGCTTTATAGCAGAGCGGCTTTTAAGAGTATGGATTGTTTATAATAATTATAAACCATACGAATGCATTGTTGGTCTTACGGAAAGTAAGGCAGAAACTAAAAATGCAATTGAACACGCAGCACAATTATTAAAAAATGGTAATTATAATCAAGTGTTGCAATATCTAGATGAAGTTAAAGAGAAAAGACCAGATGCGTTCTATCTGGATTCAGATATAGATAGAAGTCTTGGATATATCTATACATTTGCTAAGATAATGCAGACAGAGGAACAGGCGGGGATTAATAATCTTTGTGGATTGTCGCTTGATTATAAGGGACTGATTAATGTTGGTAATGAACTTGCTGATATAATTGCAGGTGCGCCGGAGAAGCTTTATGGTTATATTCAGACAAAGAATTTGTCAATATATTATATGCTTGTTATGCTGCCTAAATTGTATGAGAATAAAGAAGACTTAATTAATATTTATAACTATCTTGCTAATGAATATCTTAATCGTAATGATTTGAATACGGCAAAGATATATGTTAATCAGGCACTGGAGCTTGAATAAGATTATTGGAAGCAGTTTACAGGTGGTAATATGGAAAGATGTGTATAACGAATAAAGATATACATATGATAAATAAAGGCATATATGTTAAAGATAAATAGAAGATAATTGTGATTGCATATAGTAGAAAAGAGGGAATATGAAAAAGATAAGTGTTATTATTCCGTGTTATAATTCTGTTAAGTGGCTGCCTAAGTGTTTTATGTCGCTTGTTGAGCAGAGTATAGGTATAGATAACCTTGAGTTGATATTTGTTAATGATGCTTCTACGGATGATGGGCAGACGTGGGATATGCTTAAAGAGATGGAAAAAGCATATCCAGAGTCGATTATTATAATAGACCTTCCATATAACAGAAGACAGGGTGGGGCAAGGAATGAAGGACTTAAGTATGCTTCGGGTGAGTATATTGCATTTGTAGATTCTGATGACTGGATTGAAGAAGGCTTATACGAAAAAGCATATTTGAAAGCAAAAGAGAAAGATGCGGATATAGTACAGTTTAATTATAACTATTATTTTGATAATGTGGGAATAGTCTGTAATAAGAATGAGATGAAAGATGAATATATTGAAATAAAGTGTGCAGATGATAGAAAAAATATGCTGATTATGGAGAAATTCACATATGGCTGTTGGAATAAGCTGTATAAAAGGTCGATGGTTATTAATGCCAACACAGCATTTGCAGAAAATGTTATATATGAAGAACCATTATTTGTCTATCCATTACTATTTTATGCTAATAAATTAGTGAAAATGTCCGATAAATTATATATATATAGACAGAACAACTACGGAACCATGCGTAATCATATGAAAGCGGTGGAAACATTATTTCAACATGCACAGGTTCAGTTAATGGTCTGGGAGTTTATGAAGAATACTTCATATTTTAATGAATATTATGAGGAGATTAAGTTATATTTTCTTCATACATATTTATATGAAATTCTTGATTTTGCAAAGCAAAGAGAGATAACAATAGATTATGAACAGTATGTTCCACTTACAAGCAGGGCATTGAGTGAGGTGAAAGATATAACAGAATCACCTTATAGTGCGATTCTTGTAAAGCAGATGCCATTATATAAGGCAATCGCAGAAGGACTTACGAGACAGCAGTATATTGGATATATTGATAAGATTTAAGAGGTAGCAAGGATGCTGGAATTGGATGATAATTATTTCAAGGAAGAAGAAAGATGTGAGTTTAAGATTCCGTCTATGATGAAGCGCGTATGGGCGGTTGAGATGGATGTACTCACACATATAGATCGAATATGTATGGAATATGGACTTACATATTATGCAGCTTTTGGGACAATGTTAGGGGCGGTACGCCATAATGGTTTTGTTCCGTGGGATGATGATATTGACATCTATATGATAAGACCTGATTATCAGATATTGATGAAGGTTTTATCAGATGAACTTCCCGAAGGTTATTATAATAGCAGTTCATATTCTGATTCTACGCATATGCAGCCTTTGACATCAGTTATGAATACCAAATACATAATTACTGATGTGTCTGAAAGAAAAAAATTCTACGGATGCCCATATATATGTGGCATTGATATTTTTCCATTAGACTATATTCCAAGTAATGAAGAAGAATTGAACACATTTAGAAATATATATACAGTTGTATATTCTACTGCAAGAGAATTTAATCAATATACAATAGAAGAACGAGAACGATATCTGAATCTCATTGAAGAAATGTGTAATACAAATATAGATAGGAATGAGAATATACAGAATCAGCTCTGGTTATTATTGGATAAAGTGGCAGGAATATTTAATAAAGATGAATGTGAGTATCTTACATATCTACCAACGAATATATGTTATAATCCAGAGCTTAAATATAAAAAGGAATGGTTTACCGGCGTGAAGCGTTTTCCTTTTGAATACATATCAGTGCCTGTAGCCAATGGATATGATGAGCTTCTTAAAATAACATATGGCGATTATATGCAATATGACAGACAACGTGGACGAGCACATAATTATCCATTTTATAAGAAACAGGAAGATTTTCTGATAAAGAATAATCTGATGTAGATATTAAGAATATGTGTTGTTTTGGATAAATCTCTGATTATAAAGAATGATTAGAGTATGACAATCATGGAGGATAAAATGAAAAAGGTAATTACATATGGAACCTATGATTTATTTCATGAGGGACATTACAAATTGCTGAAAAGAGCAAAGGAATTGGGCGATTATCTTATAGTCGGAGTAACAACAGAGCATTTTGATGAGGCGAGAGGAAAGCTTAATGTTGTTGACCCAATTATGAAACGTATAGAGAATGTTAAGAATACTGGTCTTGCTGATATGATTATAGTTGAGGACCATGAAGGACAGAAGATAGAGGATATACAGAAATATAATGTAGATATATTCACCGTAGGTTCTGACTGGATTGGAACATTTGATTATCTTAATGCCTTCTGTAAAGTGGTATATCTGGAGAGAACACCTAATATATCATCTACAATGCTTAGGAGCAGTTCTTTTAATATAACAAAAGTAGGACTTGTTGGAACTGGCCGTATAGCTGAAAGATTCGTTGCAGAAGCAAGATATGCCAGTGGATTGATTGTTACAAGTGCCTATAATCCTGATATTGAAAGTGTTAATGATTTCAAGAAAAATTGTTCTGAATATGAGATAGATATGTATACAGACAATTATGATGAATTTCTTGAAAAAATAGATGCAATATATATAGCATCTACACACGAAACGCATTATGAGTATGCCAAGAAGGCATTAAAGAAAGGCAAGCATGTTCTTTGTGAAAAGCCATTGGCATTTACAAGGGCTGAAAGTATAGAATTATATGATCTGGCAAAAGAACAGGGTGTCGTTTTAATGGAGGCAATTAAAGCGGCATATTGTCCGGGATTTCAGCAGCTTCTTAATGTTGTACAGAGTGGCAAGATAGGTGAGATTAAAGATGTGGAAGCCTGCTTTTCAAGAATAGCAAGAGTTGAGTCGAGAGAGCGAAAAGATCCTAAGTATGGTGGAGCATTCCTTGAATATGGTGGTAATGCGTTAATGCCAATCATTAAGATATTGGGTCGTGATTATGAATCAGTTACATTTGATAGTCTTAATAATGAACTGGGTACAGATGATTACACAAAGGTACAGATTAGGTATAAAAATGCAATGGCAACAGCAAAGGTCGGTATGGCTGTAAAATCAGAGGGACAATTAATAGTCGCAGGAACTAAGGGCTATGTAATTGCGCAGTCACCTTGGTGGCTCACTGAAAAGTTTGATGTAAGGTACGAGGACGAGTCAGTAATAGAACATTATGAACCAAAATTTATAGGAGATGGACTTCGTTATGAAATAAGTGAGTTCGTAGCCAAAATTCATCATATGGGAGAGAATGCGTATAAACTTACGGCAGGAGAATCAATTGCGATAACTGGTATTGTTGAAGAATTTGTTAGAAGAAAAATATTATAAAATAATGAATAATGAAATGAGGAGAGTGATAAATTATGTATTATGTTAATCCCAATTTGGTAAATTTGCATAGAATTGTTTATCAGAATAATAGAAAAGATTATTTAAGGCTTGATTTGAATGAAAATCCTGGTGGATTACCACAGGATTTTATTGATGAGGTTCTTGAAGGTATTACTCCGCAATATGTATCTCAGTATCCTGAAACATATGAATTTGAAAGTTGTCTTTCTGAGTTTTTAGGGGTGAAAAATGAAAATATATGCCTTGTAAATGGCTCATCTGAAGGAATTCGTTTTATTATAGAAGCATTTTCATCACCAGGTGGGAAAATTGTTGGTGTTGTACCTTCCTATGCAATGTATCAGGTTTATGCGAATATGTATGGAAGAGAATTTGTAAATATATTATATGAAGATGACCTGACACTTCCAGTTGAAAAAATAATTGAAAAATTAAGTGAAGATGTAGAGTTATTGATTTTATTGAATCCCAATAATCCAATAGGAAATGTATATACAAATCAGGAATTTGAGATGATTTTGGAAGCTGCAAAAAAGTATGAAATTAGTATTTTAATTGATGAGGCATATATGTATTTCTATGATAATACATTTATTGATTATGCTCTTAATAATCCACACATTTTAGTTACAAGGACATTTTCAAAATTATTTTCTCTTGGCAGTTTAAGACTTGGATATGTTGTAGGGCAGCCACAAGATGTAAAAATGATTTCTAATTTGTGTACGCCTCATAATACTAATGCCTTTGCTATGAGATTTGCAAAAGCAATATTAGAAAAAGATGGAATGTTAGATATGCTTATAAAGAATCAATTGGAAGGTAAAGAATATATAATTAATGCTCTCAAAAAAAATGGATTTGTTGTAAATGCAAAAGAGGGGAATTTTATATTTGTTAAACCAAGGAAAGTAGATGCTGATATTATTGTAGAGCGAATGAAACAAGAAAAGAAGATACTTATTAAATCATATTCAGAGATAGGAACTTTGGGCAAATGTCTTCGTGTCACAACGGGGGAAAAAATATATATGGAGAAATTTCTGGAGGCATTATTAGACATTGATAAATAAAGAATTTTGTTTTGAAGAAGAAATAAGAGATGGGTATTTGGTTACTGAAAGAGTAAAAAAAATATGGTATACAGAAATTAATTTATTAATCGCTTTTGATAGAATGTGTAAGGAATATAATCTAAAATATAGTGTTTGTTATGGTACACTCCTTGGAGCTATAAGACATAAAGGTTTTATACCATGGGATGATGATATAGATGTGTTTATGATGAGAGACGATTATAATAAGATGCTAAAAATAGCACCAAATTATTTTAAAGAACCATATTTTTTCCAAAGTGCGTATACAGATGTTATGGTATGGGGATTTTCTAAGTTGAGGGATTCTAGAACAACAGCTATAGAATTTGATGATATGAAAGAACAATTTAATCAAGGTATATTTATTGATATATTTCCACTTGATAGTACAGATGATGGAAGTGCAAAAATGAAAACTGTAACAAATATAAAAAAAGATATATGGGATTGTATATTTAACAGAGAAGCAATATTAAATAATATTGATAATCCTGATATATGGAAAATATTTACATTAGATAAAGATATGATACTGGAACTTGTAAATATGAGCTACAAAGATGCTTTAAGAGTTTTTGAGGAATTCTGTGAAACGCATTTGTATGATACTGATAAATTAAGGTGTTGGTCATCAGAAGTTATGGGACGCTTAAGAAAGCATTATGAACGAAAGTGGTTTGATAAAATAGAATATGCTCAATTTGAAAATATTTTAGTTCCTGTTCCAGCAGATTATGAAGAAGTATTAACTATGGAATATATAGAATGGAAGATACCTGTAAAAAGTGAAACTTTACATAGCGGAATTATTATTGATCCAGATATTTCATATAAGGAATGGTTAAAAAATCATACAAAGTATAAAAAGAATGTAATGGAGTAATTATAAAATGGTGAAATATACAGATGAAACATTAAAACAATTACATAGCACAATCTTAGAAATGCTAATTGAGTTTGATCGAATTTGTAGAAAATATAATATACCATATATTATTGAAAGTGGAACACTGTTGGGAGCTGTTAGAAATAAAGGATTTATTGAGTGGGACGATGATGCAGATATAAAAATGTTGAGAAAAGATTATAATAAGTTCTGTGAAGTATGTGAAAAGGATTTAGATAAAAATAGGTTTTTCTTACAAAATTATAATACTGATAAAAATTATAGGTGGGGTTATGCAAAATTATTAAGAAATAACACAGTCTTTAATCGTGAAAAACAAGAAATGCTTGAAATGAAAAGAGGATTATTCATTGATATATTTCCATGTGATAATGTACCAGATAAGTTCATTGCAAAAAAAATATTTTCATTGAAATGTTTTTGGGTTAGGAAAAATTCGTATGCACCTGTTGGAGCAAAATATGAATCTAATAAAATATACAGACTTTTTTACAAAATACTTTCGCATAATTCGTTAGCCTATATAAGAAAGTTGTATGATGCATTAGCTTGTCAATGTTTAGATGAAAATACCAAAAGAGTTAGAATTGTAGCATGGAGTAGTAAAAGAGAAAATGAAGGTTTTCCCAGAAAATGGATGGAAGATAGAATAGAGTATGAATTTGAAGGACATTATTTTTGGGGCCCCAAAGATAGTGATGGCTTTTTGAAATTTATATATGGAAATTATATGAAACTGCCACCAATAGATCAAAGAATTCCTCATAGTCCAGCCACATATGTAAGGTTATTAGATGGAACGGAGATAAAACAATAAGGAGAATAGTATGAATGTAACTATATTAGGTGCGGGGAATATAGGATTAGGATTTGTACAAAGATTATATTATGAAGATAATATTGCTATTACCGTATTTTCAAGTAAAAATATTTTTGAAAATGGAAATTTGATTATTAAGGATATAGAAAATGACAGGGTGGCAGAAATTAATAATATAACGGTAACAAATGATGCAAGAAAGTCATTGGAAGATGCAGACTTAATATTATGTACATATCCAGCATTTCTTAGAAAGGAATTTCTTAGAAAATATCAGAATTACATAAAATCTGGAGCAATGTTGGGTTTTATTCCAGGTTATGGAGGAATAGAGCTTTATTGTAAAAATTTAATTAAACGAGGCGTAATAATATTTGGAATGCAAAGAGTTCCATTTGTAGCAAGAACATATTTAAAAGAAAATGGTCAGTATGAATCTAATATTTTATCATTAAAAAAAGAATTGTTTATAGCTGCAATACCATATCTTTATTCAAAAAAAGTAGCATCATTAATGGAAGAGTTATTGCATATCAAAACAAGAATTGTAAAAGAGTATTTATCAATTACATTAACACCATCAAATCCAGTATTGCATATTACGGGATTGTACAACGTGTTCAAAAATTATAAAAAAGGAATGTATTATAAAAATGAATTGAAATTTTACGAAGAATGGAATGACGAAGCATCAGAAGTGTTATTTAGATACGATAAAGAAGTACAAGAAATATGCAATGCTTTAAATCCAATTGATTTGACAGAGGTTGTTTCATTGCCATTGTATTATGAATCTGAAAAGCCGAGTGATTTAACAAAAAAATTAAAAAGTATTCAAGCATTTAAGGCAGTAAAAGTACCATTAAAAAAATTAGATGTGAATAAATATGTTCCTGATTTTAATTCTAGAATGTTTATTGAAGATTACCCATATGGTATATGTATATTTAAAGATATTGCATTGATGGAAAATGTTAATACTCCAGTCATAGATATGTTATTAAAATTTTACGAAAATTTAACGGGAAAACAATATTTTAAAAATGATAATTCATATGGAAAAGATATAAATGAAACAGGGGTATTTAGTATTACGGGAATAAAGAATACAGATGATTTGCTCAACTTTTATAAATAAACAATGTTATTAATTGGATGATAAGGAGAAATTATGATTTATGATAATTGTATAAAATATATAGATAAAGAATTAAAGAGAAACTTGATTGATAAGGAATGGAAACAAAAAAAATTTTTAATATATGGATTGGATTCTTTAGGTAAAACAGTTTATATGCTTTTGAAAGAATATGAAGTATCTAAATTAGAATACTATGATAGTAGTATATATAACAAAGAATGGGCGCAAAATGAATGTGTAAAAAATGTAAATAATGCTATAGAAGAAACACTAAGAGACAATGGATTTATTATTGTATGTAATAAAACTGACAAAATAAAAATTACTGAATTGATAAAAGAAATAAATCCTATTTATAATAAAAATATAGTAGATTTGAGTGGAATAAGGATGAATAAAATGCCAAATCCAATACTTCCTACACAATATGAGAAATATGCCGATTTAAAGGAGTGTCATAATGTTCTAATGGATATATTGAATGCATTTTGTGATTTTTGTGATAAACATAATTTAAGATATTTTTTAGATTATGGAACTCTTTTAGGAGCAGTTCGACATAAAGGGTTTATACCATGGGATGATGATTTGGATGTATGTATGCCAGTACCTGATTATTTAGTCTTTAAAGATTTGTTTCCTAGAGATGGTGATTTCTTTTTGGATAGTGTTTTTAATGATGAAGTAAGAGATTTATCACCTAGTAATTTATTAAAAATAAAATCAAAAAAAATAATAATCGAATTTAATCATTTTCCACTTAGAACAATGGCTGGTTTAGGATTAGATGTGTTTCCGTTGTGTGGATATCCATCAGATAAAAACGAGCAAGAAAAATATTTATCAGACTATATGAAATGGTCTAATATATGGAAAGAAAAAGTAGTTATTCCATATGGAACAAAATATTATTCAAGAGAAAAGCATATTGAAATATTTCAAGAAATGCAAAAAATTATAACACGGTATGATTATGAAACAGCAGAATTTATTGCGCCAGCATATTTTGAAAGAGATACATTTTTAAGCTGTGGAGATAATAGAATTATGCCCAAAGAATGGTATGAGTCAGCTATAAAAATGAAATTTGAAAACAGGGAGCTTAACGTACCTAAAGGTTATGATTCAGTTTTATCTAAATGGTATGGGGATTATATGATACTTCCATCAGAAGAAAGTAGAAATAAACAGTTAGCTACAAAGAGGTATATGATAACAAATTTTGAAATGTATAAATAAATTTATTATTAAATTGGACAAGAAAAGAGGAAAAATATGAAAAAAATAGCAATTTATGGTACAGGTAGAGTAGCAGAGTATTTTATGAATAACTATGATTTTAAAGGTGAAAAGTTGTCGTTGTTCATAGAGACTAAAAAAAGCCGAGAAGAATTTATGGGTTATCCTGTTATTGATTTAAAAGATGCTACGGATGATATTGATATAATTTATTTTGCAAATACATATGCAGATACAGTATTTGCAGCATTAGAGCAGGGAATAAATCCAGAAAAAATGGTTGTCGTTAATAAGTTATTATGGGAAACTTTTATAGCAAGAAATGGTGAAAAAAATGTGAAATATATTTCTGAGTTTGCTGAAAAATATGAAAAATCCAGAAATAAAGATGGTCGTGCTAGAAAAGTGCTTATGACAACGATGAATAATCCAATTGATATGTTTAATTGTGATTGTGTAGAAGAATTATTAGGTATGAAGATAATACGTTCAGATGATTACTGTCGATTTGGTACAATGAGATTATTATTTGATGAAATAATATCAAATAATGTTCAGGGAAGTTTAGCTGAATTGGGAGTATATCAAGGTGAGCTTGCAAAATATATAAATAAAACATTTCCAGATAGGGAATTACACCTTTTTGATACTTTTGAAGGATTTTGTGAATCAGATGTTGAAATAGAAAAAAGTAAAAAGTTCACATCTGATGAATGGTTTGAAGATTGGAATAATTTTAAGAATACAAGTCTTGAACTTGTTATGAATAAAATGACATATCCTGAGAAATGTGTTGTGCATAAAGGATTTTTCCCAGATACTATTCCATCAGAAGAAATAAATTATGCTTTTGTATCTTTGGATTGCGATTTATATGAACCGATTTTGGAGGGGCTGAGATATTTTTATCCAAGGTTAAATAATGGTGGATATATTTTTATTCATGATTATAATCAGACTAATTATTTAAGAGGGGTAAAGCAGGCTGTACACGACTATGAAAATGAAATAAAACAGAAGCTTTGTAAAGTCCCAATTACAGATGTGTGTGGAACATTAGTTGTTTGTAAATGATAAATACTTGAATAAAATGTATTTAATTAATCATACATTACGGAGGTAAAAGATGCTGAATTTTACAGTTGGACCGGTTCAGACATGGCCTGAGATATTAGAAATTGGAGGAAAGCAAGTTCCTTATTTTCGCAATCAGTCATTCTCAAAAATAATGCTTGAAAATGAAAAAATTATGAAAGAGCTTACATATGCAGAGGATAATTCAAAAGTAGTGTTTCTTACAGCATCAGGTACTGGAGCAATGGAAGCAGCAGTTATGAATTCTTTTACAAGCAATGATTTGGTATTGATAGTAGATGGAGGAAGTTTTGGACATAGATTTGCGCAGATTTGTGAGATTCATAATATTCCATACAAGGTAGTGAAAGTACCAATTGATAATCCACTTACTAAAGATATGTTAGAACCATATAATAATAAAGGATTTACCGGATTTTTGGTTAATATGTGTGAAACTTCGATAGCTAAATTATATGATATGCAGATGATTTCAGATTTCTGCAAAAAAAATAATCTTTTTTTAATAGTGGACGGAATTAGTTCATTTTTAGCAGATCCAGTAAATATAAGAGAAATGGGAATTGATGTATTTCTTACAGGGTCTCAGAAAGCGTTAGCATTACCACCAGGGATATCTATTCTTGTGTTTAATGAAAGGGCAATAAATAGAATAAATCAATCAACTGCTAATAGTATGTATTTTGATATAAAAGATGCATTAAAAAATGGTGAAAGAGGGCAGACACCATTTACACCAGCAGTATCGATTTTGTTACAAATGAACTATAGATTGAAAATGATTATGGCCTATGGTGGAGCTAAATATGAAAATGACAGGATAGCAGAATTAGCAGCAGATTTTAGAAAAAGAATATTAGATTTACCTGTTGAGATATTAGATTCTTCATTATCAAATTCAGTTACAGCAGTAAAAGTTAAAGATCAAAAAAATGCCTATAAGATATTTGAAATTTTAGAAGAACAATATGGAATTTGGATTTGTCCAAATGGAGGAGATTTAAAAGAAAAAATTTTCAGAGTAGGACATTTAGGTAATTTAACTGTTGATGATAATCGACGTTTAGTTGAAGCACTGAAAAAAATATTTAATAATTGGAATTAGCAGGTATTTTATAGGAGGTTTTAATGGTATACTTTCCTGATAACTATTTTGAAAAAGAAATAAGAAATGGATTTGAAGTATCATCAATGATGAAGAGAGCATGGGCAGGTCAAATAGAAGTTCTGAGTGTTATTAGAGAGATATGTGAACGGCATAACATATTATGGTTTGCAGATTATGGTACATTGCTTGGAGCTGTAAGACATAAAGGCTTTATACCTTGGGATGATGATATGGATATTGGAATGACAAGAGATAATCTTAACAATTTTATAAAATATGCTAAAGATGAACTTCCAGATGAATATAAGTTACTATGTATGGATTTAGAACCACAGTATGATTCATTAATTGTAAGAGTTGTTAATTCTACATCAGTATCAATGGATAAAGAAAGATTGTATAAATTTCATGGTTGTCCTTATGTATTAGGTATAGATATATTTCCTTTGGATTATTTATCAAGAGATGAAGAAGAAAGAAAATTGCATATACAGATTATAGGAATAATTTTAGGAGCCGTGGATGCGATGTCATCACCAGAGGCAGATCCTTTAGAAGTGGAGCAATTTTTACAGAATGTGGAGGCATTAACAGGAACTAAAGTTGATAGGAATAAGCCAGTAAGAATTGCGTTACTTTCATTAGTGGAAAAATTATTTTGTATATATAAAAGTGGTGAAGCTGATGAGGTGGCAGGGTTATGGAGAATAGTATATCAAGAAGATTTTCATTTTCCTAAAGAATGGTTTAGTGATTTAGTTGAAGTTCCATTTGAGACAATTACAATTCCAATACCAAGGGAATATGATAAAATTCTACGTTTGAAAATTGGTGATAATTATATGACACCTATTAGACAGGAAACGCACAATTATCCTTTTTATAAAACACAAGAAAAAATATTAGAAAAAAAATTAGGGTATAAACCAAGTTAATTGTTATAAGGTTAAAATAATAAAAATGTTTTACTAGTGATAAAAAAATAGTGGAGAGTAGATTATGGTAAAAGCAGATTCAGATAAGTACAAGAATATGTTAAAAGAAGTAAGAAAATTGTGTGAAAAATTAAATGATATTATAGATGATGATATTGTTATTCGTATACTTACTAAATGTCAGGAGTCTGTTATTGTTATTGGTGAAAGTTTGGAAAAAATAGAACGTGCAAATGAAAAAGAAGTGTTAAAAAAACTACAAACTATTAATAAATTAGAACAGCTTTGTGAATTGATGTATCAATATTCGCAAAAAATGGAAAGAAATATTAGAAAAGAAATAATACGAATTATAGACAATATAATATGTGATATTGATACAATACCGAGAACATATAGAGTGACCTTTTTACCATATAAGGCTGCAATGTGGGATAGTTTAGAGAGTATATGGAGAGAATTTGCTGCAAGTGATGAATGTGAAACATCTGTTGTTCCTATTCCATATTTTGAAGCTAATAGAAAGACCAATCAATGGGACACCTGTTATGAGGGGAATAAATATCCAGATTATGTTCCAGTAGTTAATTTTCAGGATTATCTGTTGGGACAGAAGAGGCCAGATTTAGTCTTTGTCCATAATCCATTTGATCAGTTTAATAATGTTACGACAGTACACCCTGCTTATTATTCAGCAGAATTAAAAAAATCCTGTGGAAAATTAGTATATGTACCCTATTATGTTAATCCAGGTTTTATATCTGATGATTATAATGAATTACCGTTATTGTATCGTTCGGATTATATAATTGTACAATCTGAAAAAGCAAAGGAAACTTGTAAAGATTTTCCTTATTATAATAGGGTCTTAGCTTTAGGTTCTCCAAAGTTTGATAAGGTGGTTAATTTATATAATGAAAAAGTGGCACCGCCAGAAGAATGGAATATTAATCTTGAGGGAAAAAAATGTATTTTGTTAAATACAACGCTTACAGATTTTCTTGAAAGCGGAGAGCTTTTAATGAATAAGTTGTATAAAATGTTTGAAATAGCATTGGATAGGAACGATATTGTTATAGTATGGAGACCGCATCCATTGTTAAAGGGTACGGTTAAGGCAATGAGACCACAATATATAGAAAAATATGATGAGTTAGTGCAATATTTTATTGATAATAAAGTCGGGGTATATGATACAACCGCTGATGTATCAAGGGCTGTAGCCGTGTCTGATGCATATGTTGGTTCACATTATAGCTCAATAATTGCACTATTTGAGGTCATTAATAAACCAATATTTAGGATAGATAGTAAAAAGTTTCTGGATAGAAATTCGGTAACAGATAGAAAAAAAGCTGATGCGGTAGAGGTTTTTAACAAACCACAGGATAAAGATTTCTTTGGTTGTTATGAATCTATTAATTATACTGTTGAAGATTTTCTTGATGATTTGGTAAATAATAATCTTGGTGAGGTAATAGAAAAGCAAAAAAAGGAATCAAAAATTGCAGCTAATTTAGATGGTTCTTGCGGAGAAAAGGTTTATCAATATATGATTAATATATTAAAACAACAAAATTAATATTTAAAATATTAATAGTATGAAGAACAATCATAATAATGAAAGGTAACATTCAATTTATATGAATTATAATAAGAATGATGATTTTTTAAAAGAAGAGAATCGTGATGGCTATATTGTCTCACCATTGATGAAGAAAGTATGGTCGGTTGAATTGGATTTATTATCAGAATTAGACAGAGTTTGTAAGAAGTATGATATTAAATACTATGCTGCATTTGGTACATTACTTGGAGCTGTCAGGAATAATGGGTTCATACCATGGGACGATGATATAGATGTATGTATGTTAAGAGATGATTATGCCAGATTAAAAGAAGTGGCTAAAGATGAGTTTAGCGGCAAATATTATTATCAGGATTGGTATAATTCATGTGGCAGAACGTGGATTTTTTCTAAGCTAAGAAATAGTGAAACAACTGCTATTGAATATCCGGACAAGCCAGAAGAGTTTAATCAGGGGATTTTTATAGATATATTTCCTATTGATGAGTTTAATGATGGGGTGAATAGCAATTTAGAATTTAAGGTTGTTCAGAGAGAATTATTTAATTGTATTAATAATCCGGTTAATGTTATGAAGGGCATAATAGCAGGTGAGAAGTATTATCTTGGAATTGATAATACAGTAGCATTATGTAATGATTATATTCAGTCACAGAAGCTGTTTGAAAAGCTTACATTAGAGAATTATGGACAATCAGATATAGTTGGTTATTATTATGATGAGATAAGAGGTAATGATAGAAAGTACCCAAAGAATTGCTTTGAGGATACAATATATATGCAGTTTGAGAATATTAAGATACCAGTGCCAGCAGGCTATGATTATATTTTAAAAAAATATTATGGAGATTATATGACACCAGTAAAGGAAAAGAATAATCACGAAGATAGAATAATACTGAATCCATACAAGCCATATACTGAGGTGCTGGCTGAATTAAGGGATAATAATTAGTTATTCCATCATTATTAGATATAATTAATCTGATAATGATGGATTTTTTGTTAATTCGAAATAAAAGTTCTGTGTAATCTTTAAAATTAAAATTGTGATTTTTAAAGAATTCAAAGCAGATATAATGGTATATATGTTATAATTAAAATAATTGAATGAGATTTTATTAAATGTGAAAATAAGCGTATTAGCTTTAAATTATAAAAGCAAAATTAATTGGATTAGCTTCTATTTAGAAAGGGAGAATTATATGGCAGGAACTATTGCAATTGGAGTTCAGGATTTTGGGGAATTAATAAGTAATAATTGTTTCTACATAGATAAGACCAGTTTTATTAAAGAGTGGTGGGATAATATGGATAGTGTAACATTAATTACAAGACCACGAAGATTTGGTAAGACACTTACTATTAGTATGCTTGAGAGATTCTTTTCAATACAATATTATAACGAGTCGGCTATATTTGAACATTTGGATATATGGAAATATCCTGAATACAGAGAAATTATGGGGACATATCCAGTAATTGCTTTATCGTTTGCAAGAATAAAAGAAAACACATTTTTAAAGACAAGAGATAAGATATGTGAAGTATTAAGAAATATATATATTAAATTTGAATTTATAAAAGATAGTGCAGCTCTGACAGATTCAGATAGAGCATATTATGACAGAATGTTGCTGGAAAATATATCTGATACAGATGCTACATCAGCAATATATCAGATGTCAGATTTCCTTTATAGATATTACAATAAAAAAGTAATTATTTTGTTAGATGAATATGATACACCAATGCAGGAAGCATATATAGATGGGTATTGGGACGAGCTTGCGGTGTTTACAAGGAGTTTATTTAATTCTACATTTAAGACTAATCCAGCAATGGAAAGAGGTCTAATGACGGGAATTACCAGAGTTAGCAAAGAATCTATATTTTCGGATCTTAATAATATGGAGGTGGTTACGACCACTTCGGTAAAGTATGCAGATGTATATGGTTTTACAGAAGATGAAGTATTTTCTGCATTAGATGAGTATGGACTTTCAGATATTAAGGATAAAGTTAAGCGTTGGTATGATGGTTTTTTGTTTGGTAATAGCAAGGATATATATAATCCATGGTCTATTATTAATTTATTGGATAAGAAACAGTTAGGAACTTACTGGGCAAACACAAGCGCTAACGGTCTTATTGCAAAGCTTATTCAAGAGGGAGACAGAAATATAAAACAGTTATTTGAAACACTGCTTAAAGGTGAGAGTATTGTCTGTGAGATTGATGAACAGATTATATATAATCAATTATCAATAAATGATAATGCTATATGGAGTTTGTTGTTAGCAAGTGGATATTTGACAGTGGTTAATTATATAGGGTATGGAGATGCCAAACTTCCAGAGAATTGTATGCCACAATATGAATTAAAAATAACTAATTACGAAACCAAGCTTATGTTTAATGAATTGGTCAAAAATTGGTTTGCTAATAACAGAGCAGACTATAATGATTTCATAAAAGCTATGCTTATCGGAGATGTAGATGCTATGAATGAGTATATGAATAGAATTACTATGCAGATATTTAGTTGTTTTGATGTTGGAAGAAAATCTGAATTTGCACAGCCTGAAAGATTTTATCATGGCTTTATTCTTGGACTATTGGTTGAATTACAGGATAGGTATTATCTTTCTTCAAATAGAGAAAGTGGGTTCGGAAGATATGATATTATGTTAGAACCAAAGAATATTATGAAAGATAATGCAATAATTATAGAATTTAAGGTTAAAAATGTCAGAAAAGAAGTAACGCTTGAAGATACGGTAAGGGAAGCGCTTAATCAGATAAAAGAGAAACAATATGTTCAGAATCTGCTTGTAAAAGGTATAGATGAAAGTAATATTAAATGCTACGGTATGGCATTTGAAGGAAAGAATGTATTAATAGCTTGTGCTGAATAATAATTATGATTCAAGGAGAAATATATGACAGATACAGAATTGTATGATGCAATTGTTGTTGTAACGCCAAATGACTTTAAAAGAGTAGAGAGTAATAATAAAAGGATAGTTGAGTATCTTCCTGTAAGAAAAGTTTTATTTGTAGGAAGTAAGGAATTAGGTGAGCTGGTGGCACAGTCATCGTTAGGAGATAAAGCTGGTTTTGTTGATGAGAATGATATTATTCCATTTGATGATGTATACAATTGTATCAGAGATATTATGTCGGATATACTGCTTGGAAGAGAATTGCCAAGAGGAATTGCTGGCTGGTATTATCAGCAATTCCTAAAGTTACAATATGCCAGAGTATGCAAGGATAAGTATTATATGTCGTGGGACGGGGATACAGTTCCATGTAAGGATTTTTCAATGTTTGGTGATGATGGCAGACCATATTTTGATTTAAAGCATGAGTTTCACGAGGAATATTTTACAACGATGAATAAGCTGCTTCCTAATCTTCATAAGACAATAGATAAGTCATTTATATCAGAGCATATGATATTTGACTGTCATTATGTTATTAAAATGCTTGAGGATATAGAGAGTAATGCTGCTGTTAAAGGGAAAATGTTTTGGGAGAAGATACTTTATTCAATAAGACTAGAGCATATACAGGAGAACAGCTTTAGTGAATTCGAGACATTTGGTACATATATGGCTGTTAATTATCCGGATATTTATAATTATCGTAATTGGCACTCATTCAGGTATGGAGGATATTATTTTCACCCGGAAGTTATGACACAAAGAGATTATGATTGGCTATCAAAGGATTTTTATGCAATATCTTTTGAAAAGTCACATTCCGTAAGAGAAGATCATGAGAATCTTTTTAATAATCCGGTTTACCAAAGCAAGCTTACAGCAAGACAGATGGTGGAAATAGCGCAGGAGGAATCAGAAGAAGGATATGAGGAGGTATGGGATTAATGAATGTAGCAACTGCATTAAACAGGAAGTAGCTTTTGTATACAGGGGTAATGCTGATATCATTATGCGAAAATAATCCGTGCCATATAGATGTATATATTCTTCATAGTGAATTGACAGATAAAGACATACAAAGATTAAAGGACTGCCTTGATAAATATGATGTAACCATCTATCCGCTATATATAGAAAAAGATAAATTTGCTGGAAGAATGTACACAGATAATATGTGGAGTATAGAAGCATATTACAGGTTAATGCTTTTAGATGTGTTATCACCAAATGTAAAAAGAATGTTTTATTTTGATGTATATATTATTGTCAATAAGTCTTTGGAAGCGTTTTATAATATGAATTTTGATGGTAATGATTTAATAGCTTGTGAAGATGATTGCGGCAATTGTGTTCCAGAGCATTATGGACCTATGCACAGAAAAATATTCGGCTCAGAAGAGTTTTATAATCATAGATATTTTAATTCAGGAGTTTTACTTATGAATATTGAACAAATGCGACATAAATATAACTATGATTATTATATGGGAATAGCCAGAAATGTCTGGAATTATAAAATGGAAGCTCCTGACCAGGATATATTGAATTATGTTAATCATAATAGTGTAAAGTATGTTCCGTTTGAAATTTATAATCTATTTGCAAGGATAGCGTATTATTGTGACATCAAGTATGAGACACTTAAAGATAAGATATCTATTATCCATTATGCATGGTATAAACCATGGGACGGAAAGGTTACTCATTATAATCTGGAAAAGTTATGGTGGGACTATGCGAAGCTTACGCCATTCTATGTGGAATTAGCAGCCAGCTTCATAGATGAAACTATATCGGATAATAATGCAGAAAAACAGATAAGAGAACTTACACAACAATGTAAAAGATAACTGGAAACATTTTAAATTTAGAATAGAGGAAATAGTATGCGTGATAGAGTTATTCTGATGGTCGGTCTATACGATACATTAGATATATTTACTTATGAGCTAAAGAAAGAATTTGAAAAAATCGGACTTGAAGTTATGATATTTAATTCACAGGATATGGAAGGTTCAATGATAAAGCTGAGTGAATTCATAAAAGAACCAGTAAAAGCAGTTGTGACTTTTAATAATCTTGGATTTAATATGGAGCTTATAAAAGGTCAGAATATATGGGAACAGTTACAGATTCCCTGCATTAATATTCTTATGGATCATCCGTTTATACATAAGAAAGCATTAGATAATGCACCAGCTAATTCTATTGTTATATGTCCAGATAGGAATCATATGAAATTTGTTCAAAGATTTTATCCTCAGATTCCGATAGTTGGATTTCTGCCACATGGAGGTAAAGCAAAGGATATATCAATAAAGTCTATCTGCGAAAGAAGTATTGATATATTGTATGCAGGCGGTATCTCATATAAATTTATTGAACAGAGCAAACCTGACTTTAAGGAGTTTACATTTGATGCAAAGAAAATTGCAAATGAGACATATGAGGAGCTTATTAATAATCCCGATAGGACAACAGAAGATGTGATAGAAGAAAAGCTGCTTCATAATGGAATTAATCTGTCAGATAATGAGTTATTAAATGTTATTGAAAAGTTACATTATATTGATATGATGGCAGTATCCTATTATAGGGAGAAGACAGTAAAGACTCTTGTAGATGCGGGTTTTAAGGTTACATTATACGGAACTGGCTGGGAAGTCTGCGATTGGATAGATAATGAAAATCTTGATTATAGAGGAAGAGTGTCAGCAGATGAAATTGTTGATTTGATGTATGATAGTAAAATTGTACTTAATACAATGACGTGGTTTAAGGACGGAACACATGACCGTGTATTTAATGGAATGCTTGCTGGAGCTGTTGCTGTTACAGATTCCTCCATCTATATGAAAGAGAATTTTACAGATAATGAACTTGTTATGTTTGAACTAGAAGATATAGACAAGCTTCCACATATTATTAATGATTTAGTTACAGATAAATATAAAATGCAAAAGATTGCTGATGAGGGACGAAAAAAAGCATTGCAATTTCATAGCTGGGAGAAGAGGGCGGATGAGTTGTACTATGATTTAATATCCCAGTTATAGCACTCGTAAGATTATATAATCACAGTGAGGAAAGGACATAATATGCGCTTCGTACTTTTTTATTCTGATGTAGAATCCTTTAACTATTTTACAGACAGAATTGTAGAAGAATTAGAAAAAAGAAATCACCAATGCTTTATATTAGACCTTAATAGAAGTAATCAGGAGGGAGAGCATTCCTTTAAAGCGTTTACAGACTTTTTGGCGGTAAGAGCAGATGCGGCTATAGGATTTGATGGAATAGGCTTAAAAGATGATATGTTTATAGAGCTGTGGGATTCTATGGATACAGTAGCACTTAATATTTTGATGGATCACCCATTGAGATTTCATCCGACTATGCAGAAGCATCCAAGAAATTATGTGCAGTTCTGCTGTGATGATAATCACGTTGATTATGTTAAGAAATATTTTGGTGATAATGTAGGCAGAGTAGAATTTATGCCACATGCGGGTACTTATAATGGAAAGTTAAATCTTGAAGGTTATGATAAACGTCCATATGATGTGTTATTTTCTGGGACATATTACAGACCACAGAGCTATCTGGAACAGATTGATAATACATTTAAAGATAATGAACTGCTCAGAGTATTTTATCACAATCTTGCTGAGTATATGATTGACAATAATAGTATAACAACGGAGCAGGCAGTGCTTGACGTTATTGATATGATGGGGCTCTCATTAGCGCAGGAGCAGGTTAAGCAGTTGTTTAGATTTTCTGAACCTATAGACTGGATGGCGAGAATGTATTACAGGGAGAAGATTATTTCAATAATAGCCGAAGCGGGAATTGATATATGGCTGTTAGGAAGAGGCTGGGGAAATCACCCTTCTGCTAATTTAAGCAATGTGCATATTATTAATGACCGTGTTCCATTTGCCAGGACACTTCCAGTTATGGCAGAGGTGAAGATTAATCTTAATGTTATGCCGTGGTTTAAGGCGGGTACTCACGATAGAATATTTAATATCCTGCTGTCAGGTTCTTTACCATTGACGGATTCAAGTAAGTGGCTTAAAGAGCATTTTCAGGATAAGAAAGATATTGTTTATTATAAACTTGATGCGTGTGAAGAAATACCTCAGTTAATAAAGCATTATCTGGATAATTCTGATGAAGCGAAAGCGATAATTCAGAATGGCTTCGATATTGTGGCAGACAATTATGTGTGGGGTAATATTGTGGAACAGCTGATAAGAAATGTGTAGAATTTAAAGCGTTGATGATAAATCAAATATGTATGGTGATTATTACAGCTGCAGGTTATTAAACAAAACCTGCAGCTGTAATGTTATTTAAGCCCAAATGCAATTTCCAGCATCTGAGTAAGCCTGATATCATAGGTATGGTACTTTTTAACCTTTTCAAAACCATTGTGAGCAATTTCCTGTCGGTCTTTATCGTGTGAAAGGTAGTATTCACATTTTCCCATTAAGTCATCAAGACTTGTATATGCTTCCAGATCTTCACCTATATTAAAATGTTCTGGCAGTTCTGCCTGATAGTTAGTTATAAGAAAACCTTCACAGCCAAGTACGTCAAATATGCGAAGAGACAGACCACTTCGTATTGATTTGGCTGTTAAGTTAAGGTTAATTTTGCTTTGGTGGAATATAATAGGCATTTCTGTGTTTGTCTTAGCAAAACCACGATTATGAATTAGCGGCATTGAAGAGGTATCACTGCCTGTATAGAGGTCTACATTATAATGTTCAGATAAGACTTTTAAGTAACGAAGCCGCTCCTGTTCAGCCACCTTTACACTTATAATGTGCTGTGCAATTACAGCTTTTGTATCAACCTTCATACTGTCAGGAAAGTTGATAAGCTCAGGTCTGACTTTGCAAAATGCTTCTATTAGTTCAGGGGTTACACATTCCTCGATGAAGTTATATCCATATACAAGTAGCTGCGCTTCAATAAGTCCGTCTACATAGCCACGCATTTTTTCAGGAAGAGTAATTTGGTTATATAGACATTTCTCTGAATATAAAGAGCCGATAAATGATATATCTGATGAAAATCTGGCTCTGTCAGCAGCACTTGCCATAGTTGCAGTAGCATAATTGTCACGAACGTTAGTGGCAAGCGGAATATGAAATATTCCGTCAGGGTTGATGTGGTGGAAATCGTTGTACAACTGTCTGTCGAATAAGAATACCTTATTGCAGGGATTAGCTAATGAAGTTGAGAATAATTCAAGTACAGGGCTGTCCACGATAAGGCACAGATACGGAATACCCCATATATTACATACATCAGATACTGAAGGAAAAAAGTTAATTGAGAATATAAAAGAATAAGTGTCCTGCTTTAAAAGCTCGTTAAACCCCTTAATGCAGTCTGATGGAAGAAGCTGTTTGTTGTATACTTCTCTTGTATCTTCTGTTATATTGAAACCAAGGTGTTTAAAGGAAGCGATAATGTCGGGTTCGCATATACTTCCATATCTATAAAAAAGTATGTTCATAATTCTCCTTTGCATATATACTATATAAGTAATTGAGAATTATATTTTATCATAAACAAAGACGTGTTGCCAGTAAGAAAGCGTAAAGCAGCTGGCAAAGTTATATACATAAATATAAGAATTCTTATAGGAAAGATAAGAAAGCGAGATGGATAATATGGAAAACAGCAGTTATCACAATGATATAATTAAAGGGTTTGATTTTAATAGAGAGGATTTTAAAAGTCCGGCTAAAAGAAATCTTATGATTGGGGCAGAAGAGGCAGATTATGTGATACTGGCTGATGAAAATGTAACAAGTGAGGAAGAGATAAGACAGATAATCACAGAAAATGATTTCCTGCTTGATTATGGTATGGTTGTATTTGGAGAAAATGTGCCTGACGGAGAAATAGATTTTAATAACATAATTGATTATTTTAAAATGAATGTATATGGTGTGCTCATTAAGAAAAGCATACTCGTGTATACAGGCTGTTATAATGAAGAATTAACGGCTGGCATAGATTATGAGCTTGCGGTAAGAGTGGCATATTATGCAGAAAAGTATAATTACAATGGAATATATGGCGTGCTGTGTTCAAGCGAAGAGAACTTATTTTCACAGGAAGCAGGCTCATCAGACATACAGGAAGCAGATAATGTAGCGGGTTCATCAGACGTACAGGAAGCGTATAATGTGACAGGCATATCAGATGAACAGACAGCTGCCCAATTCCTTACATATGCTTATGTTTTAAAGCTTTATATGAAAGAATTGACACACAAAGGACTGCTTGAAAATGCAATATATGCAATGAAGGCATATGCTGACAGTAAAGGGTGTGCAGATTTATACAACGGACAGTTATTGGAAATACTTAATAATGATGAGCTGTTTGCAAAGATTAAGATTAATACAGCACCATTTTATGTAATTATGGGCGATAATACGTGCCATGGAGTATTAAGAAGATTTGCAGGTGATATAACCAAGTCTCTTATCAAAAAAGGACAGGCTGTAATAACATCTGATGGAAGTTATGGAATGACTGTAAATCTATCTGATATTGAGGATAATTCATTAAAGGGTTTTATAGGTTTTCAGTCTATTGTGTTATTTAAAGACTATTTTAGAAAGATGAAATGTCCTAAGTACATTTTCTGGTTTGATAATCCAATGTATTTTGGAAATCTGTTTGAAGGAATAGATGATAAATATTATCTTTTGTGCCAGGACAGATATTATGCTGAATTTATAGAGGAGCACTTTGGAGCGGTTAATGCTATGCAGCTACCACCAGCAGGAGAAGATGCTGGATGGGCGGCAAACAAGGACAGACCATTTGATATAGTGTTTATCGGGGCGTGCAATTATGTGGATGAGAGTGTTATTAAAGATGAGTTTCAGAAGGAATATTATGAATATATGAAAGCACATCCGAATGTCACATTTGAACAGGGTCTTAAAGAACTTCTTGTATACAAAAATTTTAATATAGATGAGCAAAAGTTTCTTTCACTGCTTGATTCGCTGCACGACGTATGCCGTAACATAGTTAATTACTATAGGACGAAGGTGCTTGAGACACTTTTGGCAGCAGGTATTAAGATTGATGTATTTGGAGATACATGGGATAGATATTCTGGACTTGGCAGGGATAATCTTATAAAGCATAATGCTGTAAATGTAGATGAGTCCCTTGAAATATGGGGCAGATCTAAGATAGGACTTAATGTGATGACCTGGCATAAGGCAGGAATGACGGAAAGAATAGCTAATATATGTCTGTCTGGTGCGGTATGCTTAAGTGAGAGAACAGAATATCTGGATAGAGAATTCAACAATTATGAGGATATTGTTACGTTTAATCTTGAACATCTTGAAAAGCTGCCAGATGTAGTAAGAGAATTACTTGCAAATGACAGCTTAAGAGAGAGTATAGCACAGAACGCATATATAAAAACCTCTAAAGAACATATTTGGGATAATAGGGCAGAGAGTATCTTAAGAGGCTTATAAATTACAATTATGATATTAAATCAACCCAGCAATTTTGAATATATCATTTAACCTGACCTTATAATTGTGGAATTCTTTAACTTTATTGTAACCATTTAGCGCGATAGCCTTACGTTCATCTTCGTGCTTTATGTAGTAATCACATTTTCTGATAAGGTCATCAATTGATTCGTAATATACAAAGTCCTTATCAGGTGTGAAGTATTCAAGAAAATCTGCCTGATAATTAGTGAGTAGAAATCCACCGGCACCCATAATATCCATACAGCGGAGCGGAATACCTGATTTAATGCTTCTAAGAGTGATATTCAGGTTGATTTTGCTGCATTTGAATACATAAGGCATATTGTCGTAGAAATCAATAGGTCCTTTGTTAATCACATCAGGAAGCTCTGGAGTTGGGTTGTGTGTATAAAGTTTGGTTGTAAAATGGTCAGATACAGCCTTTAATATCTCAAAGCGTTCATTCTGTGTGACCTTTCTTGCAAGAAAATAATTCGCATATACATAAGAAGGAGTTTCAATGCCATCTTTATTAGGTGTGTAAGGTGTTATTTCCTGTATGGCTTTAATTATGTCAGGAGAAAGTACATCTTCAAGGAAATTAGCACCATATATATGCTGTTGTGCATTTATTACAGCATCGAGGTAGCCCTTAACATATGGAGATATATTCTCTAGTCTTTCATAGAAATTGCCTTTTTCGTTGTACATAGAGCCGACAAATGATACATCACTGTCAAATACCTGATGAACCCTGGTGTTCATTGGCATACGGTCAAGACGTGCAGTGTTGACAGCAAGAGGCATATAATATACTGTATTTATTCCCCCGTTCTTAAGCTGTAGATATTGTTCACTGTCGAATAAGAATATGTAATTGCAGGGGTTGGTTATAGTGTATGAATACAGTGTAAGAAGCGGGCTGTCGTATATCCATGATATGTATGGAATGTTGTGGCGGTTGCAGTTAGTAGATACGGCGGCACTGTAATTAAAGCTGAATACGGCATCGTAGTGCTGTCCTGTAAGCTGTTCTTCAAAAAGCTTATCAAACTCTTCGCTTGCTCTTTCCAGAAAAAGTGGAGTTGATACAACTGTTAATTCATGCCCCATCTCAGTAAGGGCTTCTTTAATATCTTCAACACCAAAGTGGTGGTTCTCAAATTCAAGAATTCTCATAGTATTCCTCGTATTATTTTTATTTTATCTCTGATATTATACCATATTTTTGGGCAGCTATTAAGTATATATCAGTTGGAATGGTTTTGAATATTTCGGACATAAGTCTGTTATTGATTGCTAATAAGCAGTGTAATATATTATAATTCAGGTAATTATTATATCGGCAGAGGAGATGTGTTGTGAAAGTACTATTTTTTCAATGGGATGCATTTATGCAGAAGGGCATAGAGGCGGCATTAAAGGAACTTAATATAGAATATGATACATTTTATTACACGATGAAAGACTGGGATAATAACAGTGAACTTGAGAGTAGTCTTGACAGATATATAGCGGTGTCCAAGAATGTATACGACTGTGTGTTTTCAGTTAATTTCTCGCCGGTTATCTCGGACTTGTGTAATAGATTAAAGCTTCCTTATATTTCGTGGGTGTATGACTGCCCTATTAATATAAGAAGGACAGAGGCATTAAAGAATAAGTGTAATGCAATTTATTTCTTTGACAGAATACAGGCACAGCATTATATGGAAAATGGAGTAGAAGGGGCGAAGCATTTGCCGCTGGCGGCTGATGTAGATACATTTCGGCCGGCTTTAGCTAAAGATGATAATTATGCGTGTGATGTTGCATTTGTTGGAAAATTGTATAAATCGGACTATTCTTATATAAGTAATTATCAGGATGTATACACGAAAGGTTATCTTGAAGGTATTGTTGAAACACAGCAAAAGCTGTATGGAGGATATATTATAGATGACTGCATTAATGATAATATAATGAAGCATATTAATGAGAATTTTGCCAATGTATCCAATGGCAGTTATTCGGTTATTAAGCCGGAGGTTACATATGCACTGGCAACAGAGGTCACAAGCAGGGAGAGGTTTATGGCACTTGCACTTTTGCAGAACAGGTGTAATGTTAATCTATATTCTACAGATGTGGATGAAAGATTAAATAATGTCAATAATATGGGATATATTGATTATTATTCCCAGATGCCCAAAGCATTTTATAATGCAAAGATTAACCTTAATATATCGCTTAAGATAATACAGTCAGGAATTCCACTGCGTGTGCTTGACGTACTTGCCTGCAAGGGATTTCTTATAACTAACTACCAGGCAGAGATAATGGAATATTTTACGCCGGGAAAGGATCTTGTTGTATATGAGGATATTAAAGACCTTATAGCGAAAGTACAGTATTATCTTGATAATGAAGATGAAAGATTATGGATTGCGGATAATGGCTATAAAAAGGTAAAAGAGAGTTTTAAGGTGAAAGACAGGATTAGCGGTATATTAAGAAATTAAGTAATATATTTTTGAGTATGTGCTTTGTTTTTGCTTGCGGCTTATGTTACCTAAAGCGTATAATGAGTGTAGCAAAGGCTGTTAGATTGTTATTATAAATATCAGGTGGCTGGTTATATTTTAATCACGAACCAATATTATGCGATTGGAGAAATTATATGGATAAGATTAATTCATTTTATAAGATGTTAAAATACAATGCTGAGAAGTATCCGGATAAAGAGGCGATTATATATGACACGATGACGGTTACTTATCAGAAGCTTTTTGAGGACTCATATAAGAAAGCACTTCATCTTATGAGGTTTGAGGGCAGCAGGATTGCAATATATGGACCAGCTTCATACAGATGGATAGTTAATATGTTTGGAACAATTCTTGCTGGTAAGGACGTTATGCTTGTTGATTTCTTCCTTCCCCAGAATACAAGAAATGATATATTAAAGAAGGTAGGTGTTGATTACATTTTATCATCTACTAACCAGTATATACTTGCAGACAATGAGGCAATTATAATAACTGATGCGGAGAAGGATGAGGTAGATGGTCTTATATACAATGAAGAAAATGTAAGAGAGGGCAATATTCTTATGCTTACAGCCGTTCCACAGGAGTGTGACAAGGCGGTTGTGCTTACAGTTTCCAATATACTTAATACAGTAAGTGCAGTTAATGAATGTTGTATGTGTGCACCAGAGGATAAGGTGCTTGCACAGATTGCACTTCATCATATATTTGGATATATATACAGTCTTATATGGCCAATCCATAATGGTGCGTGTGTATGTATTGGAAGAGGTTTAAGACATATAGATGCAGATACTTATTATTACAATCCTACAATCCTGCCTGGAACACCATCCATGATTGAATATCTGAAGAGAATAAAAGCACTTAATGAAAATCTTAAGACTATAATTATAGGAGGTGCAAGTTGTCCGTTCAGATTATTTGAGGCGTTAAAGGACAGGGATTTGAAGGTATACAATGTATTTGGAATGACAGAGGTGTCAGGGTGTGTTGGAATTAATGATACTATGGATGGCACTTACAAGATATTTGCTAGTTCTAAGGTTGCAATTGAACCTGATGGTGAGATTGTGGTAAGTGGTGACTGCGTTATGAAAGGCTACGATAAAGATGAGTCATATACTAAGCGTGTCATCAAGGACGGAGTATATCATACAGGTGATATAGGAAGAATTAATGATAAAGGTCGTCTTGTACTTTTAAAACGTAACCCTGAGATTATTCTTCTTCCAACAGGAGAGAAGATAAGCAGGACAGTTACAATAAGACAGATTAGTGCACTGGACGGAGTTGCAGAAAGCTATGTTACTTTATATGATGACAAGCTTACAGCAGTTATCGTGCCAATAGATAAAGATGTAAGAGAAGAAAGATTTGTAAGGCTTATTAATAAATATAACGAAAAAAAAGGTTACCGCTGGGAAATCCAGAAGATAATCATAAGCAAAGCTCCACTTCCAAGAATGGATAATGATGATATTGACCAGAATGCAATAGAAACACTTATTGCTAATGAAAAGTAAGGTGTTAAGTAAATGCGGTGAGTGCCGATATATTTATTAGACTAATTAAGGATGAGAGGTAATGTCATGGAGGATATGAAGAAAGAACAGTTAGAAGTATTAAATGAAGCAAAAGGATATTGTGCAAATGTACTTCACTGTATAGATACAGTTGTTCCAGAACTTAAAGGCGATAAGAAGGATGATACAGATGAGTATCTTAGAATGACTGTTGACGGAGTTAATGTAGCTCTTGAGATGTATAATGCAACAAGAGATTTAACAGCAGGTGCGCAGCCGGCAGTAGATGAGGCTGATGGTAATAATGCTGTTAAAGAGTTATCAGCTGCATTAAAGTTAAGTGATGATTCAGCTAAGGCTGATGCTCTTGTAAAGGTAAGAGCATTCATTGCACAGTTTAAGGACTGTGCTGAGGCTGTATGCAAGTAATAGAATATATTGATGGGTTATGTATTGATAGATTAATCCAGTTCAATACGCCCTGATATATAATATATGTAATTTAATAAAAGATAAAACCCCTGTTATACAAGAAAACAGCAGATAATGAATTGTTGTTTTCTTCTATAACAGGGGTTATTTATATGTTCTTCCAGATATGGTTTCTATCAACACATTTTGTCCTATAACAATTTTTGTCAAACACGGTTGCTGTAAACACATCTTGTCTTATAAGTCTAAATATATCCGTTAAACATCATTCCGGTATAAGCCGAAAGGTTATAAGGATCAGGGAATGACCTTAATGGATTCTTGTATGCAATAATCTTATTGTTGACATAGTCCATAGGGTTGAGTGCAATATTCTCAGCCTTTTCTTTAATGGAATTCTTAAACGAATTAAGGCTTTCATAAATGTGGCTTAAGGCGTCTTTATTATCAGCGTTAATAATAACTTCCTTGTCAGCACTTATAGTTCCGTCTTTATTAAGCGAAAGTCCGCTGTCTGCAAGCTGCTTCTTGTATGAGCGTGCAATTGATGCGATTTCATTCTGGAGCTTTTCTGTTCCCTGAAAATGATTATTATTCTCATCATTAGTAACAGAGATAAGGTTGTTGTAACCAGCTACAAGTTCGTTAAGACTTTCCACAATAGAGTCTGCATCTGCCTTGAGGCTTATTGTTACAGGTTCTTCTGTTACCTTTGATAATTTGACATCATATGCTTTGTTGATTGTTATTGAATTGCTCATAGATGAGCGTTCATAACCATCAACATCAAATATGGCGTTGGCTGGATATTGTGTAACCCTGTCAAGTCCAAGAGTATCAATGAGCGGCTGGTTGCTAGCATCATCTGACTTTATGGAGAATATAACAGGAGTTGTTCCGTTAATGCCGGTTGCTTCTGATTCAATATTAATAGCTGTATTGCCTAGATTATCTTCCTTGATATTAGCTGTAAGTCCAATGTTGGAGCGGTTGATAAGTCTTGCAATCTTGTTCTGTATATTATTAGTTGTCTCGGAGTTGTCCACTTTAAACTGGAACTCATATATAACATCATTGATTGATAAATCAAAAGAATATTCGCCAGGTTTTATATGCTTTGAACGTGGCTGTAGGTAGTTACCTGTATTAAGCTGTGAACAGGCTAACTGTTTAACATTTATATCAAAGCTTTCATCATCTGATGCTGCACCAAAGTCGGTAATGTAACTGGCATTGACGGCAGAAGCATTGCTTGATACAGCAGACTTCTTAAATGTCATTGTACCATCAGCACCGTCAGATAAATCCTCAGTAATATTCTCTAACGCTCTTGCATGTTCTTTTAAATCAATGGCGTATTTCTGGGCAGCAGTTGATAAGTCTAATTTGTACACAGGAGTCTGGCTGTTAATCTTAACAACCTTGCTATATGTGTTCTTAAGCTGAGTTCTTGTATGTGAGTCATACTTGGAATTAGATTTGTTCCCGTACTGGGATAAATAATAGCTGTATACACTACTAATCATAACAGTCACCTCCCTGTCTGTATGTATAATTGGTATAATGTGTATCGTCACAAAATATTTAATATATTACTATAATTACATATAAAACACATAAATATATAACTTTAACTGTCTTATAGTGGCTTATAGTGTCGGATATAGTAACTCCATTTGCTATATCCATAAACTTTATTATATTTTATAAGGAATGGCTTGATTTTGCAATATACATATAGTAGAATGTTTAAGGTTTTTTGAAAATATTTATATAAATAATGTATAAATTATAAAAATCTGGTTGACGAAATATCAAAAAATATGTTATATTAGGCTGGCTATGGAAGCGGTCTTTTTTTTATGCCCGAAACTTACCCAACAGTTCAGGTATTAAAGAAAAACCAATTGGTGTTAATAACACCTGCAAAATAAATAATTGGAGGTGGAAGTTGTGCGAGTAAAGATAACATTGGCATGTACTGAGTGTAAACAGCGCAATTACAACATGACTAAGGAAAAGAAAGCTCATCCGGACAGAATGGAAACAAAGAAATATTGCAAGTTCTGTAAGTCACACACATTACACAAGGAAACAAAGTAATTGGTATCAGTGAGGTATTAAGATGAGTGAAGCTGTTAAGACAAAAAAACAGAAAAAGAGCTGGTTCAAGGGCTTAAAGGCAGAGTTCTCTAAGATTATTTGGCCAGACCAGAAGTCACTTACAAAGGAAACCATCGCTGTATTGGTTGTATCCGTATTATTAGGTGTAATTATTTCAGTTGTGGACTTGATTGTTCGCTTTGGAATTGAATTCATTGTAAAGTAAGGAAAAGGTGATCAGATGGACGAAGCAAAATGGTATGTTGCCCATACTTATTCAGGATATGAAAATAAGGTTAAGGCTAATATCGAGAAAACTGTTGAAAACAGAAATCTTCAGGACCAGATTTTTGAAGTTCTTGTTCCACTTGAAACAGTAGTGGAAGTTAAGGACGGCAAGAAGAAGACGGTTCAGAGGAAGACGTTTCCTGGATATGTCTTTGTAAAGATGGTGATGAATGATGACAGCTGGTATGTTGTCAGAAACACCAGGGGCGTAACAGGGTTTGTTGGTCCTGGATCTAAACCAGTACCATTATCTCCAGCTGAGATAAGATCATTCGGAATCAGCTCTGATGATGAAGAAGCTAAGCCAGTAGTTGAGTTTGCTGGTAAGGTGGGCGATCAAATCAAGATTCTTTCAGGTGCCTGGGAGGATACAGTAGGAGAAATTGTCAGCATTAATGAAGGCAAGCAGTGTGTTACAATTAATGTTGAGATGTTCGGTCGTGAAACACCGGTCGAGATTGATTTCACAGACGTGAAATTACTGTAAGATTTAGGTCTTACAAGAAGTGGGAGGCTTTAAAGCCGCCATAAACCACATTATATTTAGGAGGTGCCACAATGGCAAAGAAAGTAACAGGTTATATTAAATTACAGATTCCTGCCGGCAAGGCTACACCAGCTCCACCAGTTGGTCCAGCACTTGGTCAGCATGGTGTTAACATTGTAGAATTTACAAAGCAGTTTAATGCAAAGACAGCAGATCAGGGCGACTTAATTATCCCTGTAGTAATCACAGTTTATGCTGATAGAAGTTTCAGCTTCATCACAAAGACTCCACCTGCTGCAGTTCTTCTTAAGAAGGCTTGCAATATTAAGTCAGGTTCAGGCGTGCCTAACAAGAATAAGGTTGCTACAATTAAGAGAGCAGAAGTTCAGAAGATTGCTGAACTTAAGATGCCAGACTTAAATGCAGCTACAATCGAAGCAGCTACTTCAATGATCGAAGGTACTGCTAAGAGTATGGGTATTGTTGTAGAAGACTAATTCTATAACGAGGCTTTGAATAAAGATTGCTAAAGGTCTTTAAAGACATTTAGACAAGATTTTATTTTATAATTTGTTGATTTTCATAGAAGAACATGTGGCTGAGAATTAATCTCGGGATTGTTCAATATGTGGGAGGAAAGATGAAATCCTTCCGATAATACCACTAGGAGGTTTATATAATGAAAAGAGGAAAGAAATACGTTGAGGCAGCCAAGAATATTGACCGCCAGACATTATATGAAGCAACTGAAGCTGTTTCTTTAGTTAAGAAGAGTGCAGTTGCAAAGTTCGACGAGACAATTGAAGCTCATATCAGAACAGGTTGTGATGGACGTCACGCTGAGCAGCAGATCAGAGGAGCTGTTGTTCTTCCACACGGAACAGGTAAGACTGTAAAGGTATTAGTATTTGCTAAGGGTGCTAAGGCTGAAGAAGCTGAAGCAGCAGGAGCAGATTTCGTTGGTGGCGAGGAATTAATTCCTAAGATCCAGAATGATAACTGGTTTGATTTTGATGTAGTAGTTGCTACACCTGATATGATGGGCGTTGTTGGTCGTTTAGGACGTGTACTCGGACCTAAGGGCTTAATGCCAAACCCTAAGGCTGGTACAGTTACAATGGATGTAACAAAAGCTGTTAATGATATCAAGGCTGGTAAGATCGAATACAGACTTGATAAGACAAATATCATTCATGTGCCAATTGGTAAGGCTTCATTCACAGAGGAGCAGTTATCAGACAACTTCCAGGCTATTATGGATGCAATCGTTAAGGCTAAACCAACTTCACTTAAGGGACAGTATTTAAAGAGTGTTGTTCTTACAGCTACTATGGGTCCTGGTGTAAAGGTTAGCACAGCTAAGTACGTTGGTTAATTATAATTAATTAATCATATGTAAGCTGATGAATGGATTAGCTTATTGCAGGATTTGGGTTATACAACGCAATATTACGAAGAATTAATGTATTCTTTGTGAATAACGGTTGACAACCAATATATTATGATAGTATACTATCAATGTTTGTGTTACTATCTGGTTGATTTGGATATAGATTTATAATCTGTATCAGATTGATGTGATGGTTTCATAATATAATTAAAGTGAAAGTGATTTCACATTTTGCCTAAGACAGCAGGTCCCGAAAGGGTTAAAGGTAATACGCCTACCGAGGACAGACTTAATGCGTAAAGCATTGATTATCAGTTTATTCAGTCCTTCTGTCTTATAGATAGAAGGACTTTTTTGTTAGAGCAATGAAGCATAATACTTAAAGTGTTATGGTTGTTGTTGAATGAGCCTGATACATGTACGTCTGGGCAGAATATTATCTGGCGACAGATATAATCTAACAGGAGGTAAATATTCATGGCAAAAGTAGAACTTAAGCAGCCTATCGTAGACGAAATCAAAGCAAGCTTAGAAGGCGCTCAGGGCGTTGTGGTAGTTGACTACCGTGGCTTAACTGTTGAGCAGGATACACAGCTTCGTAAGCAGTTAAGAGAAGCTGGTGTCGTTTACAAGGTTTATAAGAATACTTTAGTAAAGAGAGCAATTGCAGGTACAGAGTTCGAGCCAATGGCAGAAGTTCTTGAAGGACCTAACGCTATTGCAATCTGCAAGGAAGATGCTACAGCTCCAGCAAGAGTTTTAGCTAACTTTGCTAAGACAGCAGATGCACTTGAACTTAAGTGTGGTGTTGTTGAAGGTACTTACTATGATGCTACTGGAATCGCAGCTATTGCTAACATTCCTTCAAGAGATGAACTTCTTGCTAAGTTCCTTGGAAGCATCCAGTCACCTATTACAAACTTTGCTCGTGTTATTAAGCAGATTGCTGAGAAGAACGAAGAGGTTGCATAATTACGCGGCATAATCAGTATGATTATTGACGGACAGGTGTGACTATGTCAGCCTGCCACGAAACTTAATTAAAAGACTATTAAAAAGGAGATTATAATAATGACTACTCAGGAAATTATCGAAGTTATTAAAGGTTTATCAGTATTAGAATTAAATGATTTAGTTAAAGCATGTGAAGAAGAATTTGGTGTTTCTGCAGCAGCAGGTGTTGTTGTAGCAGCAGGTGCAGCAGCAGGTGCAGCAGCAGAAGAAAAGACAGAATTTGACGTAGAACTTACAGAAGCTGGCGCTAACAAGGTTAAGGTTATCAAGGTTGTTCGTGAAATCACAGGTCTTGGATTAAAGGAAGCTAAGGAAGTTGTTGATGGTGCTCCTAAGGTTGTTAAGGAAGGCGCTTCTAAGGAAGAAGCTGAAGAAATCCAGAAGAAGCTTGAAGCTGAAGGTGCTAAGGTTACTCTTAAGTAATTCAGATTGTCAGTTTGATACTTGCTTGACATATATATGCCGTATGGCATAGCATATATGAACAGAATTTTTAATATATTGCGGTATGCTGAATAATCACTTGATTTTTTAAAGCATATTTGGTATATTATATAAAATGTGAAAAAGTTCCAGTTGTTGTATTGACAGCTGGAACTTTTTTTGTTACTATGAATAATGCACTATTATGGTATGGTGTGCATAGTATTTGCACGCATATCGATAATGTAATAAATTAATGTAAAGTAAAGAAAACTAAGGGGTGAAACGTCAATGGAGAAAAACAGAATACGTCCAGTAAAGTCAGGCAAATCGATGCGTATGAGTTACTCAAGACAGAAAGAAGTTCTTGAGATGCCTAACCTTATTGAAGTACAAAAAGATTCTTACCAGTGGTTTTTAAATGAAGGCTTAAAGGAAGTCTTTAGCGACATCTCTCCAATTGCAGATTATAACGGAAGGCTCAGTCTTGAATTCGTTGATTTTGCATTATGTGAGGAAGAGAGAAAGTACTCTATAGAAGAGTGCAAGGAAAGGGATGCTACATATGCAGCTCCACTTAAGGTACGTGTAAGACTTCATAATAAAGAGAGCGAAGATATAAGCGAACATGAAATCTTTATGGGTGACCTTCCTTTAATGACTAAGACCGGTACATTTGTGATTAATGGTGCAGAACGAGTTATTGTCAGCCAGCTGGTACGTTCACCTGGTATTTATTATGATATACAGAAGGATAAGTATGGAAAGATATTCCTCTACAGTTCAACAGTAATTCCTAACAGAGGTGCGTGGTTAGAGTATGAAACAGATGCTAACGATGTATTCTATGTTAAGGTTGATCGTAATAAGAAAGTACCTATTACAGTTCTTATAAGAGCACTTGGTTTTGGTACTAACGCAGAGATTCTTGACATATTTGGTGAAGAGCCTAAGCTTCTTGCAACAATGGAGAAGGATACATCTACTAACTATCAGGAAGGTGTACTTGAACTTTATAAGAAGTTAAGACCAGGAGAACCATTATCAGTAGAGAGTGCAGAAGCACTTATTTCTGGTATGTTCTTTGATCCTAGAAGATATGACCTTGCAAGAGTAGGCCGTTATAAATTTAATAAGAAGCTTTCATTCAGAAACAGAATTGCAGGACACATTCTTGCAGAAGACGTTGTAGATGGCAATGGTGAAATTCTTGCTAATGCTGGTGATAAGCTTACAAGAGAAACAGCTGAGAAGATTCAGAATGCAGCTGTTTCAGCGGTATTTATTGCTGCTGAATTAAAGGGTGCAGAAGGTGCGGTTACTAAGAGAACAGTTAAGGTTCTTTCTAATCTTGCTGTAGATATCACTAAGTGGGTAGATATCACAACAGAAGAAGCTAAGGAATTAGGAATTAACGAAGCTGTTTATTATCCGGTCCTTGCACAGATTTTAGCTGATAATGAGTCGCTTGATGATATCAAGGATGCTATTGCTAAGAATACAGCAGACCTTATGCCAAAGCATATTACAGTAGAAGATATTCTTGCATCTATTAATTATAATATGCACCTTGAGTATGGCATTGGATACAAGGATGATATCGATCACCTTGGTAACAGAAGAATAAGAGCTGTTGGTGAATTATTACAGAACCAGTTCAGAATTGGTATTTCAAGAATGGAAAGAGTTGTTCGTGAAAGAATGTCAACTCAGGACTTAAGCGGTATTTCACCACAGTCATTAATTAATATCAAGCCTGTAACAGCAGCTATCAAGGAATTCTTTGGTAGTTCACAGCTTTCTCAGTTTATGGATCAGAATAACCCATTATCTGAGATTACACATAAGAGACGTCTTTCAGCACTTGGTCCTGGTGGTCTTTCGAGAGATCGTGCAGGTTTCGAGGTTCGAGATGTACATTATACACACTATGGTAGAATGTGTCCTATCGAAACACCTGAAGGTCCTAATATCGGTCTTATTAACTCACTTGCTTCATATGCAAGAATTAATGAGTACGGATTTGTCGAAGCACCTTATCGTATAATCGATAAGACAGACCCTAAGAATCCTAGAGTTACAGATGAAGTACATTACTTCACAGCAGATGAGGAAGATGATTTCCATGTAGCACAGGCTAATGCAGAGATAGATGAGAATGGATACTTCGTTAAGAATACAGTATCAGGACGTTACAGAGAAGAAACATCAGAATTCGATAAGAGTATGATTGATCTTATGGACGTATCTCCTAAGATGGTGTTCTCAGTGGCTACATCTATGATACCTTTCCTTCAGAATGATGACTGTACACGTGCCCTTATGGGTTCTAACATGCAGCGTCAGGCGGTGCCTCTTCTTATGACAGAAGCACCAGTAATCGGTACAGGTATAGAGAATAAGACAGCGTGTGACTCAGGTGTATGTGTAGTTGCAGAAGAAGATGGTGTTGTACTTTCATCAGAATCTAACAGAATTCTTGTAAAAGAGACAAGTGGAAAGGTTCACGAGTACAAGCTTACAAAGTTCTCAAGAAGTAACCAGAGTAACTGCTATAACCAGAGACCTATCGTATTTAAGGGAGATGAGGTTAAGGCAGGAGATGTTATCGCAGATGGTCCTTCAACATCTAATGGTGAGATTGCCCTTGGTAAGAACCCTCTTATCGGGTTTATGACTTGGGAAGGTTACAACTATGAGGATGCTGTACTTCTTAGTGAGAGATTAGTAAGAGATGATGTTTATACATCAATTCATATAGAAGAATATGATACAGAAGCAAGAGATACTAAGTTAGGACCAGAAGAAATCACAAGAGATTTACCTTCTACAGGTTCAGATGCGGTTAAGGATCTTGATGAAGATGGTATCATCCGTATCGGTGCTGAGGTAAGAGCTGGTGATATCCTTGTTGGTAAGGTTACTCCAAAGGGTGAGACAGAGCTTACAGCGGAAGAAAGACTTCTTAGAGCTATCTTTGGTGAGAAGGCAAGAGAAGTAAGAGATACATCACTTAAAGTTCCACACGGTGCTTATGGTATCGTTGTAGGCGTTAAGGTGTTTACAAGAGAAAATGGAGATGAATTAGCTCCAGGTGTTAACAAGAATGTCCGTATCTATATCGCACAGAAGAGAAAGATTTCTGTAGGTGATAAGATGGCTGGTCGTCATGGTAACAAGGGTGTCGTTTCAAGAGTTCTTCCAGTAGAAGATATGCCATTCCTTCCTAATGGACGTCCGCTTGATATTGTACTTAATCCTCTTGGTGTGCCTTCGCGTATGAATATTGGACAGGTGCTTGAAATTCACTTAAGCCTTGCTGCCAAAGTATTAGGTTTTAACGTAGCGACACCTATCTTTGATGGAGCTAACGAGAATGATATTATGGATACACTTGATATGGCCAATGCTTATGCTAATCATCCATTTGATGATGAAGAGCTTGCACGCGAAAAGGCAGATGCAGAAGCTAATGGTGAAGAATATCCTGCTGATATGACAACATTTACTGCTGAATACAAGGAACTTTTAAGAGATGACGTATTCCAGTTCCTTTCAGATAACAGAGCTCACAGAGCTGAATGGAAGGGTGTTCCAATCGGAAGAGATGGTAAAGTAAGACTTCGCGATGGTAGAACAGGTGAATACTTCGATAGTCCGGTTACTATCGGTTTCATGCACTACTTAAAGCTCCATCACCTTGTTGATGATAAGATCCATGCTCGTTCAACTGGTCCTTACTCACTTGTAACTCAGCAGCCACTTGGTGGTAAAGCCCAGTTTGGTGGACAGAGATTCGGAGAAATGGAAGTATGGGCTCTTGAAGCTTATGGTGCATCTTATACACTTCAGGAAATCCTTACTGTTAAATCTGATGATGTTGTTGGTCGAGTTAAGACATATGAAGCTATTATTAAGGGTGAGAACATTCCTGAACCAGGAATTCCTGAATCATTCAAGGTTCTCCTTAAGGAACTTCAGTCACTTGCTCTTGATGTAAGGGTTCTTGATCAGGACAATAACGAAGTTAAGCTTCTTGAAAGTTCAGAATATGAAGTTACAGATTTCAAGAAGGTTCTTGATGATGGTGGTTATAAGAGAAGTAGCCGTGATGAAGAAAATGAATTAAAGAACGCAGGTTATCACGCAGAAAAGCAGGGTGATGACGGTGAGGCAACCATAGAAGAACTCGGATCAGAAGATGACGATTTCGATTATGACAGCTTAGATGATGACTATGATGATTACGGTGACGGAAATATAGAAGAATAATAGAAGGGAGCACTATAATGGCAGAAGAGATTAAGTCAAATAAATCAATGAAATTTGATAAAATTCAGATAAAGCTTGCTTCTCCTGAGAGTATTTTAGAGTGGTCTCACGGCGAGGTAACTAAGCCTGAGACTATCAATTACAGAACTTTAAAGCCAGAAAGAGATGGTCTGTTCTGTGAAAGAATATTCGGACCTAGCAAAGACTGGGAGTGTCATTGCGGTAAGTATAAGAAGATTAAAGATAAAGGCATCGTATGTGATAAGTGTGGTGTTGAGGTTACTAAGGCGAGTGTACGTAGAGATCGTATGGGTCATATCCACCTTGCTGCTCCAGTTTCACATATCTGGTATTTCAAGGGAATACCTAGCCGTATGGACCTTATCCTTGATATAGGTCCTAAGAATCTTGAGAAGGTACTTTACTTCGCTTCTTATATCGTAATTGATCCAGGCGAAACAGATATACCATTCAAGAAGATTCTTACAGAAACTGAGTACAGAGATCTTTATGATCAGTATGGTAATACATTCAGAGTTGGAATGGGTGCTGAGGCTATTTTAGAGCTTCTTCACAACGTCAACCTTGAAGAAGAAGTAGCTAAGCTCAAGGAAGAGCTTGCTACTACTACTTCACAGAAGGCTGCAAGACTTATTAAGAGAATTGAAGTTATGGATGCGTTCATTGCTGCTGGTACTAAGCCAGAATGGATGATTCTTACAGAAATTCCAGTTATCCCTCCAGATTTAAGACCTATGGTTCAGTTAGAGGGTGGACGTTTTGCAACATCTGACCTTAATGATCTTTATAGAAGAATTATCAACAGAAATAATCGTCTTGCAAGACTTATTGATCTTGGAGCACCAGAAATCATTGTTCGTAACGAGAAGAGAATGCTTCAGGAAGCTGTTGATGCACTTATAGATAATGGACGTAGAAATGGCCGTCCTGTAACAGGACCTGGTAACAGAGCTCTCAAGTCTTTATCAGACTTATTAAAGGGTAAGCAGGGACGTTTCAGACAGAACCTTCTTGGTAAGCGAGTTGACTACTCAGGACGTTCAGTTATCGTTGTAGGACCAGAACTTAAGATTTATCAGTGTGGTCTTCCTAAGGAAATGGCTATTGAGTTATTCAAGCCATTTGTTATGAGAGAATTAGTAAGGCGTGGTCTTGCTGAGAACATAAAGAAAGCCAAGAAGAGCGTAGAGCATCTTGAGACAGAAGTATGGGATGTACTTGAAGATGTTATCAAAGAGCATCCAGTTATGCTTAACCGTGCTCCTACACTTCACAGACTTGGTATTCAGGCATTTGAGCCAATCCTTGTAGAAGGTAAGGCTATTAAGCTTCATCCACTTGTTTGTACAGCTTTCAATGCCGATTTCGATGGTGACCAGATGGCGGTACATCTTCCATTGTCTGTAGAAGCTCAGGCAGAGTGTAGATTTATGCTTCTTTCACCTAACAACTTACTTAAGCCATCTGATGGTGGTCCTGTTGCTGTTCCTTCACAGGATATGGTACTTGGTATCTACTACCTTACACAGGAAAGACCTGGTGTTAAGGGTGAAGGTAAGATATTCAAGAGTGTTAATGAAGCACTTCTTGCTTATGAGAATGGAATTATAACACTTCATTCTAAGATTAAAGTTAAGATGACTAAGACTAATTCAGCTGGAGAAGAGATTTCAGGTGTTGTAGAGTCTACACTTGGTAGATTTATTTTCAATGAAATACTTCCTCAGGATTTAGGATATGTAGATAGAAGCAAGGAAGAGAATTTACTTCTTCCAGAAGTTGATTTCCATGTAGGAAAGAAACAGTTAAAGGATATTTTACAGCACGTTATCAATACACATGGTACAACAAGAACTGCTGAAGTTCTTGATGATATTAAGGCTATGGGTTACAAGTATTCTACTAGAGCGGCTATGACAGTTTCTATTTCGGAGATGACAGTGCCACCAGTTAAGAAGCAGCTTATAGCTGATGCTGAAAAGAAGGTTGAACAGATTAACATTAACTACAACAGAGGTCGTTCAACTGATGAAGAAAGATATAAGAATGTTATCAGAGTATGGCAGGAAACAGATAAGACATTGCTTGATGCACTTCTTTCTGGTCTTGATAAGTATAATAACATCTTTATGATGGCTGACTCTGGTGCCCGTGGTTCTAACCAGCAGATTAAGCAGCTTGCAGGTATGCGTGGTCTTATGGCAGATACTTCAGGTCATACAATCGAACTTCCAATCAAGTCTAACTTCCGTGAAGGTCTTGATGTACTGGAATACTTCATTTCAGCCCATGGTGCTCGTAAGGGCCTTTCAGATACAGCCCTTAGAACAGCCGATTCAGGTTACCTTACAAGACGTCTTGTAGATGTTTCTCAGGATCTTATTATAAGAGAGACTGATTGCAGCGTTGGTAAGATAATACCTGGTATGTATGTTTATTCATTTGTTAACGATAGAGCTACTAATTCAAGTGATGCCAAGGAAGATATTCTTGAGCCATTACAGGAACGTATTACTGGAAGATATCTTGCAGAAGATATCAAAGACCCGGCTACAGGAGAGATTATCGTTGCAGCTAACCACCTTGTAACTCCTAAGAGAGCCGCAGCTATCATTAAGACTGGTGTAACACAGGTTAAGATAAGAACTATTCTTACTTGCCGTTCACATATCGGTGTATGTGCTAAGTGTTATGGTTCTAACCTTGCAACAGGTCAGGCAGTTCAGATTGGTGAAGCAGTTGGTATTATCGCTGCCCAGTCTATCGGTGAGCCTGGTACACAGCTTACTATGAGAACTTTCCATACTGGTGGTGTTGCCGGTGATAACATTACTCAGGGTCTTCCTAGAGTAGAGGAACTTTTCGAGGCAAGAAAGCCAAAGAGCCTTGCAGTCCTTGCAGAATTCGGTGGTGTTGTTAGCTTCTCTAAGACAGAGAAGAAGACAGATATTGTAATTACTGATGATGAGGGTAACTCAAAAGCTTATCCTGTATCAAGAGATACAAGGGTTAAGGTTCAGGAAGGACAGGTTGTTGTTAAGGGTGAAGAAATCACAGAAGGTTCAGAGAACCCACATGATATCGTTAGAATCCTTGGCGTAAGAGCTGTTCAGGATTATATGCTTCGTGAAGTTCAGAAGGTTTATCGTATTCAGGGTGTTGATATTAATGATAAGCATATTGAACTTATTGTTAGACAGATGCTTAAGAAGATAGTTATTGATTCTGCTGGAGATTCAGATTTCTTACCTGGTTCACAGGTTGATACTCTTGAATTCACAGAGGTTAATGAAAAGCTTGAAGAAGAAGGCAAGAGAAAAGCAACTGGTACACCAATTATTCTTGGTATTACCAAGGCATCACTTGCTACTAATTCATTCCTTTCAGCTGCTTCGTTCCAGGAGACAACAAAGGTTCTTACTGATGCAGCTATTAATGGTAAGGTTGACCCACTTATCGGTCTTAAAGAAAATGTTATCATTGGTAAGCTTATACCTGCTGGTACAGGTATGAAGAGATACCAGAATGTTGAACTTGACACAGCAGCAGCTTATGATGAGATTGAAGAGTCAGATGATGAAGTATTAAGCTTTACTGAGGACTCAGATGAAACACTTGATTTTACAGAAAATGTAGATACATTAGATGCTGATGTAGAAGTTAGCGATGATGCTGATGTAACAGAAGATACAGAAGCGTAAGATAATAAATTATAGAAGCCGTTATCCTTAGGAAAGCGGCTTCTTTTTTGTTTTATAAAATATCAATAACAAGGACAGCATAGTAATGTGATATTTTAGTAATATTTCTAATAATAAATTTCTGAAAAACTCTTGACGAATTTATTCTAAAAATATATACTAAATAAGCGTGCGAATAAGCAAATGCTTATTTATGTACGCTGATTATATAGATGAGCAGTTTAATATGACAGGCTCACGCATTTTTCTTAGTGATTATACTAAGTGCAACCATTCATTATTCTAATTCCGGGAGGTGAAAAAGGAATGCCAACATTTAACCAGTTAGTAAGACAGGGAAGAAAGTCAACAGTTAAGAAGTCTACAGCACCAGCTCTTCAGAAGGGATATAACTCACTTCAGAAGAAGGCTACAGACGTATCTGCACCACAGAAGAGAGGTGTTTGTACAGCTGTTAAGACTGCAACACCTAAGAAGCCTAACTCAGCTCTTAGAAAGATCGCCAGAGTACGTCTTTCTAATGGAATCGAAGTTACTTCATATATTCCAGGTGAGGGCCACAATCTTCAGGAACATAGCGTTGTTCTTATCAGAGGTGGTAGAGTTAAGGATTTACCAGGTACAAGATATCATATCATCAGAGGTACACTTGATACAGCAGGTGTAGCAAAGAGAAGACAGGCACGTTCTAAGTACGGTGCTAAGAGACCTAAGGATGCTAAATAATTCATAAAGAATTAAGCATCATAAGTCTGTGATTGATTTACATGGTAAGTCAGAATATTTGCAGATTATTGCATACAATAATTTACGAACAATTAAATTAATTAGTGCCGGAGTTAGATTAATCCGAAGGTTGCAGGTTTAAGATATACGGCGCGAACACAATTTAATTTGTGAGTACCGATGAATTAATGAAACGTCGTGATGTGTCAGGCTGATGAAGCTGTAAGGCGTTCATTAGTGCTAACAATGACGACAATACAATGTTAAGGAGGGAAGAACCGTGCCACGTAAAGGACATACTCAGAAGAGAGATGTATTAGCAGATCCTATTTACAATAACAAGGTGGTTACTAAGCTTATCAACAACATTATGCTTGATGGTAAGAGAGGAGTAGCACAGAAGATTGTATACGGAGCATTTGACAGAGTCGCAGCTAAGACTGAAAGACCTGCTTTAGAAGTATTCGAAGAGGCTATGAACAATATTATGCCAGTTCTCGAAGTAAAGGCTAGACGTATCGGTGGAGCAACATACCAGGTACCTATCGAAGTTAAGCCAGATAGAAGACAGGCTTTAGCTCTTCGTTGGATGACAACATTCTCAAGAGCAAGAGGCGAGAAGACTATGGAAGAAAGACTCGCTAATGAGATTCTTGATGCAGCTAATAACACAGGTGCATCTGTAAAGAGAAAAGAAGATATGCACAAGATGGCAGAAGCAAACAAGGCTTTTGCTCATTACAGATTCTAATAATAATTATAGGAGGTTTTATCCATGGCTGGAAGAGAATATCCATTGGAGAGAACCAGAAATATCGGAATTATGGCTCATATTGATGCTGGTAAGACAACATTAACAGAGCGTATCCTTTATTATACTGGTGTTAACCACAAGATTGGTGATACTCATGAAGGTACTGCTACTATGGACTGGATGGCCCAGGAGCAGGAAAGAGGTATCACAATCACTTCAGCTGCTACAACATGTCACTGGACACCTGAAAAAGAAGGTAAGCCAGATAAGACACAGCCAGAGTACCGTATTAATATTATTGATACTCCTGGTCACGTTGATTTCACAGTTGAAGTTGAGCGTTCACTTAGAGTACTTGATGGTGCTGTAGGTGTATTCGATGCACAGAACGGTGTTGAACCACAGTCAGAGAACGTATGGCGTCAGGCTGATAAGTACAACGTACCACGTATGGCATTTATGAACAAGATGGATAAGATGGGTGCAGATTTCTTCGGATCATGCAACCAGCTTATTACTAAGCTTGGAAAGAACCCTGTACTTGTACAGATTCCTATCGGTAAGGAAGACGAGTTCAAGGGTATCATCGACTTATTTGAAATGAAGGCTTATATCTTCAATGGCGATAAGGGTGATGATATTGAAGTTGGTGAAATTCCAGCTGATTTAAAGGATCAGGCAGAAGAATACCACGATAAGCTTATCGAGCAGTGTGCTGAACTTGATGAAGACCTTATGGAGAAGTTCTTTAATGATGAAGAACTTACAGTTCCAGAATTAAAGGCAGCTTTAAGAAAGGGTACTATCGAAGGTACAGCTATTCCTTGTCTTTGCGGTACAGCTTACAAGAACAAGGGTGTTCAGAAGCTTCTTGATGCAGTTATCGAATATATGCCAGCTCCTACAGATATCCCAGATATCACAGGTGTTGATGAAGACGGTAATGAAGTGACTAGAAAGTCATCTGATGATGAACCTTTCTCAGCTCTTGCATTCAAGATTATGACAGATCCATTCGTTGGTAAGTTAGCATTCTTCAGAGTTTACTCAGGTACATTAAACGGTGGTTCATATGTACTTAATGCTAATAAGAACAAGAAGGAAAGAGTTGGACGTATTCTTCAGATGCACGCCAACCAGAGAAAAGAAATAGATAAGGTTTACTCAGGAGATATCGCTGCTGCAGTAGGTCTTAAGATAACAGTTACAGGTGATACAATCTGTGATGAGCAGCATCCAGTTATCTTAGAGTCTATGGAATTCCCAGAGCCAGTTATCGAACTTGCTATTGAGCCAAAGACTAAGAATGACCAGGGTAAGATGGGTGAAGCTTTAGCAAAGCTTGCTGAAGAAGATCCTACATTCCGTGCTCATACAGATCAGGAAACAGGTCAGACAATCATCGCTGGTATGGGTGAGCTTCACCTTGATATCATCGTTGACAGACTTCTTCGTGAATTCAAGGTAGAAGCTAATGTAGGTGCACCTCAGGTTGCTTACAGAGAATGCTTTACAAAGCCAGTTGATATCGATAGCAAATATGCTAAGCAGTCAGGTGGACGTGGTCAGTATGGTCACTGTAAAGTACGTTTCTCACCACTTGAAGCTAACGTTGATAAGTTCGATGTTGAGACAAAGAATACAGTATTAATTAATGAACCTCCAGTTCTCTTCTGTGAGTCTTCAGTAGTTGGTGGTGCTATTCCTAAGGAATACATTCCTTCAGTTGCTGATGGTATCAGAGAAGCTGCTAACTCAGGTATCTTAGCTGGATTCCCAGTTCTTGGACTTAGAGCAGATATCTATGATGGATCTTACCATGAAGTCGATTCATCAGAAATGGCATTCCACATTGCTGGTTCTATGGCATTCAAGGATGCTATGGCTAAGGCAGCTCCAGCACTTCTTGAGCCTATTATGAAGGTTGAAGTTACAATGCCAGAAGAATATATGGGTGATGTTATCGGTGATATCAACTCACGTAGAGGACGTATTGAAGGTATGGAAGACATCAGTGGTGGTAAGATGGTTAAAGCTTTCGTTCCACTTTCAGAGATGTTCGGATATGCTACAGATCTTCGTTCTAAGACACAGGGTCGTGGTAACTACTCTATGTTCTTCGATAAGTATGAGCAGGCTCCAAAGTCTGTTCAGGACAAGGTTATCGCTTCAAGAGCTAAATAATTAGTTTTTAAGTGATAGATGATAGTTAGAAGCGTCTGGCAGATGTCAGATACATTATAATTATCTTGATTATATAATGTACTGCGGAATACGGGTTACTGTATTTCGCAGTGGTATATATCAGGCGGATTTATATAATAAATATGTAAATTTGCCGTATAATTCAGATAAAAGTATTGGTTTACTATGCTTTTACTCAAAATATAGTTGAAATATTCTTTAAAAGATAATATAATAGATTTCAGCTATGAGAAGTCTGCTTGCAGACAATTATTCTATTTAATTAATTAGGAGGATTTTAAACAATGGCAAAGGCTAAATTTGAAAGAACAAAACCACATTGCAACATTGGTACAATTGGACACGTAGATCACGGTAAGACAACTCTTACAGCTGCTATCACAAAGACTCTTCATGAGAGACTTGGTACTGGTGAAGCTATTGCATTCGAAAATATCGATAAGGCTCCAGAAGAAAGAGAAAGAGGTATCACAATCTCTACAGCTCACGTTGAGTATGAAACAGAGAAGAGACATTATGCACACGTTGACTGCCCAGGCCATGCTGATTATGTAAAGAACATGATTACTGGTGCTGCTCAGATGGATGCTGGTATCCTCGTTGTTGCTGCTACTGATGGTGTTATGGCTCAGACAAGAGAGCATATTCTTCTTGCTCGTCAGGTTGGTGTTCCTTACATCGTAGTATTTATGAACAAGTGTGATATGGTTGATGATCCAGAACTTCTTGAATTAGTAGATATGGAAATCAGAGAACTTCTTAACGAATATGACTTCCCAGGCGATGATACACCAATCATCCAGGGTTCAGCTCTTAAGGCTCTTGAAGATCCTAACAGCGAATGGGGTGACAAGATTCTTGAACTTATGCATACAATTGATGAGTATGTTCCAGATCCAGAAAGAGATACAGATAAGCCATTCCTTATGCCTATCGAAGATATCTTCTCTATCACAGGTCGTGGTACAGTTGCTACAGGTAGAGTAGAAAGAGGTGTTCTTAAGGTTAACGAGGAAGTTGAAATCGTTGGTATTCACGAAGATATCCGTAAGGTTGTTGTTACTGGTATCGAAATGTTCAGAAAGCTTCTTGATGAGGCAGAACCAGGTGATAACATTGGTGCACTTCTTAGAGGTGTTCAGAGAGACGAAATCGAAAGAGGACAGGTTCTCTGCAAGCCAGGTTCAATCACACCACACCACAAGTTTACAGCTCAGGTTTACGTATTAACAAAGGACGAAGGTGGACGTCATACTCCATTCTTCAACAACTACAGACCACAGTTCTACTTCAGAACAACTGATGTTACTGGTGTTTGTGAACTTCCAGCTGGTACAGAAATGTGCATGCCTGGTGATAACGTAGAAATGACAGTTGAACTTATCCATAACGTAGCTATGGAGCAGGGTCTTCGTTTCGCTATCCGTGAGGGTGGTAGAACAGTTGGTTCTGGTGCTGTTGCAACTATCATTGAATAATTGTTATTTAATACAGTAATTTTAAGGGTTTCCGAGATTCCTCGGAAGCCCTTTTTTTATAAAAAAGTACCACTACATATAGTAGCGGTACTAAAATGGTACGATTTTATTTATTTTGTTCTATATTCTGCATAATTTTTTCTCGTTTTGAATCTTTTTTTGATGTGTTTAAAAAGGAAATATAATTGAACAAATCATTTCTCCCTTCATCTGATAGAGTAAAAAAATTACATAATAATTGATCAATTTTTGGAAAGTCCTGATAGTCAAATAGATTAAGGACAGAATCCAATCTATATTTTTCATAGCTATTTTTGTTTACCTGTGTAAGTAGTCCGCCAAATTCAGATATTAATTTAGGTAGTGTTTCACCTACGTCATAGGGGTTGATTTTACATATTTCTGAAACATCAATATCCAAGATTGATGCTATTCGGATTGCGTGGTCGTAACGAATAGAAGTATCACGTCTAATTATTGTATATAGAGTGCTTTGGTTAATATTTGCTTTTTTAGATAATTCTTTAACACTCATATTTTTTTCTTTTAATATTTCTTTTAATCGTGCTCCATAGCTCATAATAGTCACCATTTCCTTTAAGGGTGCAAGAGTGCAAGAAGGTATATGTGGGAAATATGCACTCTTGATTTATATATAATAACATAAATTATAAAATTATTCAAATGAATAAAAAATCTTGACAATATTAAATAATTAGAGTAATATAATAAAAAATTATTCATATGAATAAAAAGATACAACAAAGAATAATAGAAAGGAAATAAATATATGGGATATATGATGAATGCACAAGAATGTGCTGATGAATTAGGGATAAGTAAGCCACATGCCTACAAGCTGATTAAACAAATGAATGAAGAATTATCTAAAAACGGCTATATTATTGTAAATGGTAGAGTGCCTCGAAATTATTTTTATGAAACATTTTATCATGATAGCAAGGAAAAAACATATGCCAGTGTATAAAGAAAAAAATAAAAATGCGTGGTATGTATCTTTTTATTATTTAGATTGGAGTGGCGAAAGAAAAAGGTGTCATAAAAGAGGATTTTCTACAAAACGAGAAGCTATTGAATATGAAAATACGTTTAAAGAAAAAAATAATAAATCATTAAGTATGAATTTTGAAGATTTCATCGATATTTATTTTGCAGATAAAGAGCACGAATTAAAAGAGAGAACAATTAATTCAAAGAAATATATGATAAATAGACATATCATACCATTTTTTAAGGGTAGGAAGATTAATGAAATACAGGCAAGTGATATAATAAAATGGCAGAATAAAATAATAAAGCAAGGTTATTCTGAATGCTATAATAGAATGCTTAATAATCAGATAAATGCGATATTTAATCATGCATCAATTATATATGATTTAAAATCTAATCCGTGCAAAAAAACTAAGAGAATAGGAAAGCCAAGTAAAAAAGGTGTTGAATTTTGGACAAAATCTGAATATGATGAATTTATAAGTAAAGTAAATGATGAAAAATATATTGTATTGTACAATTTATTATATTTTTCTGGAATGCGGATAGGGGAAGCATTAGCACTCACAAGCAATGATATTAATTTTGAAACAAATCAAATACATATTACAAAAACATATTGTAAAATTGGTGACAAAGAATTAATAACAACACCGAAGACAGAAGAATCTAATAGAACAATAGACATGCCAAGCTTCGTAATTAGTCAGATTAAAGAATATATAAGTAAATTATATGAATTTTCTGCAAATGAAAGAATATGGGAAATGACAATAAGAGCAGTTGAAATAAAAATGCAGAGAATAATAAAAAAATATAATTTGAAAAAAATAAAACTACATTCGTTAAGGCATTCGCATGTTGCATATCTTATAAGTTTAGGAGTACAACCTATCGTTATAAAAGAAAGAGTAGGTCATACCGATATTAGAATGACACTTAACACATATGGTCATTTATATCCCAACGAACATCGTAAAGTTGCAGATATGTTAGATAAAAACGAAAAAAATAAGGTATAAAATTATTGGCGTAATCTTATACCTTTAAACTGGAATAATCTTGTTTGTTCATTAAAAATATAGCATAGATTATTCGCAAAATCAAATATAAAATGAGGATAATGTATGTCAGAGTTGAAATTAATAACAATGGATAGTATACAAGTTAAAGAAATTGATTGGTTGTGGTATCCGTATATACCAATGGGTAAAATCACAATAATAGAAGGAGACCCAGGACAGGGAAAAACATCATTAGTTTTGAAAATAGCGGCAATTCTATCTAATGGTGGAATATTAATGGGAGATACAGAAAAGAGAGATGCGATAAACATAATATATCAAACGGCTGAGGATGGATTATCAGATACAATAAAGCCAAGATTAATAAAAGAAAATGCTGATTGCAATAGGATATATATAATAGATGAAAGTAAAACACCATTATCTATGAATGATTCAAGGCTTGAAGAGGCTATAATAAAGATAAAAGCTCAATTAATTATATTAGATCCTATACAGGCGTATATAGGCGCAAATGTAGATATGCATAGAGCTAATGAAGTTCGTCCTATATTTAAAAAATTATCAGAAATAGCAGAAAAGTATAATTGCGCTGTTATTTTAATTGGACATATGAATAAGGCATCCATGTCTAAATCTACGTACAGAGGTTTAGGGACAATAGATATACAAGCTGCTGCGCGTTCGGTTCTTATTGTAGGTAGAATGAGAGAAAATCCAGAAACAAGAATAATGGTGCAGGACAAAAATAGTTTGGCAAAAGAAGGAAGGGCGGTTGCATTTAATATAGATGAAGAAAGTGGAGTTGATATTATCGGAGAGACAGATATTACAGTAGATGAATTACTACAGGGTTATTCATCTAATAAGATTAATGTAAAAAAATTTATTGAGGATGAATTGTCTAATGGAGAAGTTAATGCAGATGTTATATTAAGAAATGCGAAAGAGCAGGGAATATCAGAGAGAACGCTAAAAAATTATAAAAAGCAAATGAATATAAAATCATACAAGAGAAAAAATGGTTGGATATGGAAAAAAGCAGAAATCTAGAATATGAGAATAAGATATAATCAAGTCATTAAAGAAATTAAGCCCCAATAAAATATATAAATAATTACAATATGTATATTGAATCAAAGAAAGGCATATGCTATAATATGCCTAGGCAAAAAAGATATGAGTAGTCCGTAAGGGCAACAAAAAAGCCACGAGTTCGCACCTCGTGGCTTTTTCTATTCCGTTTTGGTAAGGTGGCTTATTCCCTTAGGTTAGTTGCTGATTAATCATTTCTATCTAACCATTTGCAAATGTAGTAGGCAACTACACTTGCCATAATTGAAATGATAAAAGATATGAGTATATCTTCCGTAAGTCAACCCCCCTTTCTTTGCCATTATAGGGGTAGCAACTTGCTTATTATATCAGATTGTTATTCAAAATGGTATAATGAACATTGTCAATTTGTAATATTTTGATAATATATATTATTATATATATTATTTTTGAGTGGATAGATATTTACATTTTTAATTCCCAATATATTTAAGGGTTTTAGGTGAATCCCCTAGCAAGACATCAGTTTATCGGTTGGTATTTGTATTACAAATACGTATCTTGCCCTCGCTTTATGCTGCAATTATACATAGAGATATATAATAAAAATGGCAGAGTTGAATAGAAAAATTAAAATTTAAAGCCATTTTATGTTAACAAAATAAGTAAGTAGGAAGTAAATATAAAAATAAAGAACAATAATATATATTATAATATATATTAGAATAATAAAATGAAAATAAAGGGTATTAATATATATTGTAATATATATTAGAATAATAAAGTTTAAAATAAGGAGCAACAATATATATTATAATATATATTAGAATAATAAAGTGTAAAATAAGAACCAATAATATATATTATTATATATATTACAATAATAATGAATGAAATTAATTAAGAGGAATTAAATAAAACAGATGGAGATAAATAATAAATACATTTTTCATATTCATACATATAGATGTGGACATGCATCGAGTGAATCAGACGAGGCATATGTGAAAAAGGCTATCGAGTTGGGAGCAGAAAGCATAACATTTACGGATCATACACCATTTCCAGGTGATACATTCACAGGAAGAATGAAATATTGCCAGCTTGATGAATATTTATTATCATTGAGTGACTTGAAACAAAAATATGCCGGGGCGATAGATGTACATATAGGTTTAGAAGTAGAATATATGCCATCATTTAGGGATTATTATAAGGAACTTAAAGAAAATGATAATATTGAACTGATGATATTAGGGCAGCATCATTATGAGATATCAAAGGGAATATACAGTTTTATGGAGAAGCCTGAGCAGGAATATGTTGGATTGGTTGAGGCTATGCTTGAAGGACTTGATATGGGAGTGTTTGATGTTGTGGCTCATCCTGACAGAGCATTTAAGAAAGAAACCGTCTGGTCTGAAAGAATGTCTATATATTCACGGAAATTAATTGAAGCTGCTGGGGATAGTATATATTTGGAAAAAAATTATAGCTCAATGGGAAAGAAAGGTATATATAGAGAAGAATTCTGGAAATTAGTGAATCCCAATACCAGAATTATATACGGATGTGATGCACATTCAACAGAAGAAATGATTATAACGTAGCTAGTAAATAGTATGTTTTTTATTTGCAAATACAGATAAAAAGTGAATGTAAGCATAGAAAAATCAAAATAAATAATACATATATTAAGAGTGCAATTATTATAGATGTACATTCTTGCATCCTTGCACTCTTGAACATATGTATAGGTAAATATGGTACTAATATGGTACCATAAAAATAAATAAATGAAATAATACGAATAAGATAAGGTGATATTTATATAACAAATCCAGATAAATAGGGACTTTCACAATAAATCTTTTCTTAAAAAATCCGTGAGGGTGGTAGAACAGTTGGTTCTGGTGCTGTTGCAACTATCATTGAATAATTGTTATTTAATACAGTAATTTTAAGGGTTTCCGAGATTTCTCGGAAACCCTTTTTTTCGTCCTAAAATAAATAAAAAAATAGCAAAATAAGTTTAATAGCGGTGACTAAACGATGTCATAAAACAAATAATCTTTAAACAAAATTGAAACAAATAATATTCTATTTTGTAAATACTATGTCTTCTTCGGCATAGATCCTAATAAGCGATGATTGCTCTATAAATTTAATTTTGTCATTTTTGATACAAGAAAGGATTGCTGTTACAGCATCAGACTCATTTATAAAATCTACAGTTTATCAATAGTAGGTCTTATTTATAATATGGTTGGTTGTTAATAGAGTATTTCAACAGGAAATCACACAGGTGCTATTGTCAATTTACGAGGAACAAGTTAGAAAAAATTTATCATAATAAATAAGTGAAAGTAAAATTATTAAATATTTTTTTAATGTTTATAAGACTATATAAATGATATGATGTGAGTGTCAAAAGTAAATTTTGTCACTCACCGTTGTATCAGGATTGCTACATTGCTATGCAATTCACACATACGTCATAATATAACAGACAAAAAAAGAAGCAACTGTAAAACGAGTTGGTAGATAAAATACAAAATAGAATAATAGATTAAAGGGGTAAAAAGGTATGACTGCTAAAGAACTTATGAAACAATGTGAAGCTGAAGAGAAAGAATTGAAATTCAGAGAGTTTTCATCAGAAACAGCACTTGCAATTGGGATGGCACTTATAGAAGAAGCGAAAAAACGTGACAATAAAATATGTATAGATATTGCAATAGCCGGAAGAAGATTGTTTCATTATTCCAGTGATGGTAATGCTGTAAGTAATGATATTATGATTGAACGTAAGAAAAAGACGGCGATGCATACTGGACATAGTTCATTATGGGCACACTATATGCTTGAGGATTGCGGTATGAATATTAAAGAAAAATGGGCTTTAGAACCATCAGAGTATGCACAGGTAGGGGGCGCGTTTCCAATAAGACTTGAGAATTGCCAGACAGTAATAGGTACAATAACATGCTCTGGTTTTAATCATGAACAGGATCATAGTATTATTATAGATGTTTGTAGAAAACTGAAAAGAGAAAATGTTTTGTAAATTAATTGATATTATTTATTTTCAGGAGGTATGAAGCTTATATGGGTAAGTATCATTTTATAATAATAGGCTCAGGCTGGCGTTCACTTTATTATGTCAGAATAGCAAAAGCAATGCCGGATATATTACGTCTTGATGCGATGTATTGCAGGACACAGGAAAAAGCAGATAAGATGGCAGAAGAATTCAGTATACACACTACAACTTCTATAGAAGAGTGTGTAGGTTATAAACCGGATTTTGCTGTTGTAGCAGTGAATAAAACAAGTATCTGTGATGTTTCAATAGAATGGATGGATAGAGGAATAACTGTTCTATCTGAGACACCAGCAGCATTGGATATGGATTCGCTTAAAAAGTTATACAGATATCATATGTCTGATGATAAAACAGATAAGAAACAGGTTGTTGCTGAACAATACAGGGAATATCCATATAACAAAGCACGGATTAAACTTGTTAATAGTGGTGTACTTGGCGATATCAGTTGTCTGAATATATCCCTTGCACACGAATATCACGGTTTCAGTCTTATAAGGGCATATCTTGGTATAAAACCTGATGAAAACTACACAGTGTCAGGTAAAATATATGAATTCCCGACAACTCAGACACTTACAAGATATGACAAATTTACAGATGGAAGAACAGCCCCTAAAAAAAGATGTGTAGCAGCATTTGAGTTTGAGAGCGGAAAGGTTGCATGGTATGATTTTGACTCTGAGCAGTATCGCTCACCTATCAGAAAGAATATGATAAAGGTGCAGGGGGTCAGAGGGGAACTTATTAACAATGAGCTGTATTATCTTGATGAAAATAATGTCGGTAGAAAAGAAACAATAGTAACGGATATTAATAAGGTTATGACGGGTAACGGCAATCCTAATTTGGCACAAGTCAATGAAATTAAGAAAATAGCATTTGGTGATAAAATACTATATGAACCGGTATGGGGGTTAAGAGGTCTGTCAGAAGATGAAACAGCAATTGCCACACTTATGTGCAAAACAGCTGAATATAGCAGAGGACAGGCATTGCCGCCTTATAGCTTGGAAAATGCCTTGGCAGATGCGTATGCGTCAATATTGCTTGATGAAGCAGTAAGGACAAGTAATAAGGTAAGTAGCTGTATTGAAAAGATAGGTATAGCTAAAAATAAATAAATATCTTAATAATATATTGTGAATTCAGAAAATATTTGTTAAAGAAGTAGAAAGGAATATTACATATTATGTCAGATAAAATATTAAGAGCAGCTCTTATAGGTGTTGGAAATATGGGAAAAAAATATGTACAGATGATAGTATCAGGTGAGGTATCCAATATAAAACTAACAGCAGTAGTTATACGAAGAGATGAACTTATGGAATGGGGAGAGACTCTTGTAAATACTGATGGTGAACATGTGAGAATATTCAGAAGTGCAGATGATATGTTTAAAGCAGAAGATATAGATACATTATTTGATGCAGTTATTATAGCAACTCCTCATAAAACGCACGCCAAGCTTGCGGTACAGGCATTTTCACTAGGAAAGGATGTCTTGTGCGATAAGCCGGCAGCATCAGATATAGGAGAAGCACTTACTATGAATGAAGCAGCTAAAAAGAGTGGAAGAATATATGGTATGGTGTTTCATCAGAGATTATATCCTAAGTATATGAAGATTAAGAGTATGATTGATGCAGGTGAGCTGGGGAAGCTAAGAAGGGTGAATCTTATTAATTCAAGATATTTAAGAACATCATATTATCATCATTCTGGCGCATGGAGAAGTAGTTTTACAGGTGAAGGCGGCGGCGCACTTATTAACCAGGGACAGCATATTCTTGATATGTTCCAGTATCTTTTTGGTATGCCGCAGAGAATGTTTGCACTTATACCATTTGGCAAATATAATGATTTTGCAGTAGATGATGAAGATACTATTATTATGGATTATGATAATGGCATGACGGCTTCATTTGTACTGACAACAGGAGAAGCGTGTCATGAAGAAAGACTGGAAATAATAGGAACAAAAGCAAAGCTGCTGCTTGAAGATAATACACTTACTATAACAAGACATCAGGATGTAGAAGAGTATATAAAAACGGAGATGGTTAATTCAAGGGAAAATATGCAATATGTGAAAGAAACAATTGAGTTTCCAAAGGCACCAGAGCCATATACAGAGCTGCTTAAAAGATTTGCCAGAGCTTCCTTAGAACATAATGATACATATCTTGTGTCGAAAGGTGAGGAAGGAATCAATTCCCTGATGTTGTGTGCAGGAGCTTATTATTCAGCATGTAATGGTATCCAGGTTAAGCTTCCAGTTGACGCGGAGGATTATAGCAGACTTATGGAAGAACTGATTATGAAGGAAAAGAACATAAAGAATAATATATAAAAAATAATACAAGAAAAATAATATAATAAAATATAGTATAAAATGCTGCCACATAAAATGGCAGCATTTTAATTGGTAATTAATATTCAGAACCGCACCATCTTCCAGAAGCTCCACAAGGAAGCACAAGTCCGTTAGCGGATACAGGAAGTCCGACTTCATTAGAACTACAGTAGCCGTCAAAATCTTTAAGTTCTGTGCTTAACATATAAGTAAGAACTGCTGGCTGAAGTCCTGTTGTGTAGGAGTTGATAAGGAAGAATAATGGCTTGTCAGAAAGAAGCTTTGCACACAGCTTAACAAGTGGGTGTATAGCTTCTTCTATTTTCCATATCTCGCCCTTAGGACCTCTGCCATATGATGGAGGGTCCATAATAATAGCATCGTAGTGATTGCCACGTCTTATCTCTCTTTCAACGAATTTAACGCAGTCATCGACTATCCAGCGGATAGGCTTGTCAATAAGTCCTGATGATGTGGCATTTTCTTTAGCCCACGCAATTATTCCCTTAGAGGCATCAACGTGTGTAACATAAGCACCAGCGGCTGCACAGGCAAGAGTAGCACCACCAGTGTAGGCAAATAAGTTGAGAACTTTTATCTGTCTGTCAGGTTCATTATCTTTAGCTTTCTTTATAATTTCAGAGAACCAGTCCCAGTTGGCTGCCTGCTCAGGGAATATTCCTGTGTGCTTAAAGCTGAATGGCTTTAAGTTAAATGTAAGAGGAACATCAACATAAGGACTTTCATATTTTATTGTCCAGCTTTGTGGCAGGTCGAAGAATTCCCATTCGCCACCTCCCTTAGAACTTCTGTGGTAATGTCCATTCATATGTTTCCATCTGTTGTCGTTCTTAGGTGTGTCCCATATAACCTGTGGGTCTGGGCGGACAAGAATGTAATCGCCCCAGCGTTCAAGTTTTTCTCCACAGGATGTATCTATAACTTCATAATCTTTCCAATTATCTGCAACAAACATATTGTAATTAAGTCCTTTCTTATTTAAGCATATATATTAAGTATATAACAGATTATATGGTTGGGGCAATCAAAAAGTATAGCGATTAGGATATAATTAACGTATGGTAGTGTATAATAATCATTTACTACAGTGATTAGGATATAATTAATGTGCGGCGGTATGTAATATGTGAAATGTATAGTTGTGCATATATTGCGTAACTTGAAAAATATACCATTTTACTGTAACATATAACAGACAAAAAATATAAAGTGTTATATGGTATTAGTATTAAAAGTAACTATTGATAATTGCATCATATATAAGGAAAGGAAAATGCACATTTGAAAAATATATCTTTTAAAACAGCAAAGAATGATATTATAGCAGGAATTATTGTGGCGTTAGTGTCAATACCAATATCTATGGGGTATGCCCAGATAGCAGGGCTTCCAGCGGCATATGGACTGTATGGTTCGCTTATACCAGTGCTTATATATGCTTTTACAACAACATCACCACAGTTCGTATTTGGTGTAGATGCAACGCCGGCGGTGCTTGTAGGCGGTACGTTATCGGCACTTGGCGTTACTTCAGGCTCTGAGGAAGCGATGAAGCTTGTGCCGGTCATTACATTTGTTGTTGCAATATGGCTTTTGATATTCAGTCTTATTAAAGCAGGACGAATAGTTAATTACATATCAACGCCGGTTATGGGAGGTTTTATAAGTGGAATTGGTATTACAATAATACTTATGCAGGTTCCAAAGCTGTTTGGTGGTTCTGCAGGTACAGGAGAACTTATTGAACTGGGTATCCACATATGGGGACAACTTCAATATTTTAATGTGTTATCGGCAGTTCTTGGATTTGGAACAGTTGTAATTATACTTGTTGCAAAGAAATATATTCCGAAGTTTCCAATGTCAGTTGTGCTTATGGTGCTTGGTGCAATGGCAACAGCATTTTTACACATTGACAGATTAGGGGTTAAGCTTCTGCCTCACGTTGATTCGGGATTTCCGAAGCTTATGGTACCCGATTTTACATTATTAAAGACAGATACATCAGATATAATTATACTTGGACTTACCTGTGCACTTGTTATTATGGCACAGACACTGCTTGCCACTAATAACTATGCTAACAGATATGGATATAAGGTTGATAATAACAGAGAGGTGCTTGCTTATTCTTTAGCCAATATAGCTTCTTCGGTATCAGGAAGCTGCCCTCTTAACGGAAGCGTATCAAGAACAGGTATAGCTGACCAGTTTGGCTGTAAATCACAGCTTATGTCAGTTACAGCTTCAATTACAATGCTTGTTGTCGTGCTTTTTGCGACACCTGTGCTTGAATATCTTCCTGTGCCTATTCTTACAGGAATTGTCGTTGCTGCACTTATCGGAATAGTTGAATATAAGCTTGCTGATAAACTTAGAAAAGTCAACAGGGCGGAGTTCTTTATATTTCTTGCGGCTATGTTTGGCGTATTATTATTTGGAACTATATATGGCGTTATTATAGGTGTTATTCTTTCATTTATAGCGGTAATAATAAGGGCAGTTGTTCCTCCAAGATCATTTCTTGGCTGTATACCAGGACACGAGGGCTTCTATAATCTTAACCGTAACAAGAACGCTTTGCAGATAGAACACACATTATTATATAGATTTAGTGGTAATCTTTTCTTTGCAAATGTGTCTACATTTTTGCAGGATATAGAAAATGCCATAAATGATGATACAAAGATTATAATAGTTGATGCGAGCGGTATCGGAAGCATAGATATAACAGCAGCAGACAGGCTTGTATCATTTAATAAAATATTAAAGGGCAAAGGAATACACTTTTATATAACTGAGCACGTTGACCATGTAAATGACCAGTTAAGGCAGTTGGGTGCTGGCTGTCTTGTTGAGGAAGGTGTCACAAGAAGAACAATATCGCTTGCTTTAAGAGATGCCGGTGTTGACAGGCCTTATCCGCTTGTTGGCAGTCCTGAGCAGGTTGCTGTACACGAGGATTTTATTGAGGATAACGAAAGGCTTGCAGAGATAGAGTGGGCATTTGGCAAGGACGCCGCAGAATGGCTTGATAAATATGCTGTACAGGTTACAGATGACATTACAAGTAGTATTGATGGGGGGTCATCTGAGCTTGCAGAAAATGTTCTTGATAAGGCGGAAAGCAAGAATGCCTGGGGTAGAATTGGCTTATTTGATGAAGATGAACTTCTTGAGAGAGTTGAAATGCACTTATCTGAGCTTGCACAGAACAGCAATGCAGAAGAGTTAGAGGAGCATATTGAACAGAGAAGATTAAGGCTTGAGGCTAAGATTGCGAAGTTAAATCCGGATGCGTTAAAGCATTTAAGGGAACATAGAAAAGAAGTGTTACAGAGATTTAAAGAGAACAATCCAGAAGCGTATGCTCATATGATACAGCATAGAAAGGAACATATAAGCAGGCTGGAGAAAGAAAAGCCGGAGCTTGCTGCTAAGATGAAGGAATTCTATAAGCTTGATGATTAAACTGTCATATATCATTATATATAAGGGAAGGTTTTAATTGTGAATATATTAAATGTTGAAAAAGTGAGCAAAGCATTTGGTGAGAAAGTGCTTCTTGACAATGTCACACTTGGGATTAATAAGGGTGACAAGATCGGAATTATAGGAGTTAATGGAACAGGAAAGTCTACACTGCTTAAAATAATTGCCGGCATTGAAGAACCTGATGAGGGTAATATTATAAAAGGAAGAAAAGTTACTGTTACATATCTTGCACAGTCACCAGATTATATTAAAGATGAAAATGTACTTTCATATGTGCTCCGTGGCAAAGATTCATCGAATGAGCCAAAGGCGAAGGAAATACTTAATAAGCTGGGCATAGATGTATATGATGCTCCTATGGACAAGCTGTCTGGTGGACAGAAAAAGAGAGTTGCATTGGCGAAAGTGTTAGTTGAACCTACAGAGGTACTTATACTTGATGAGCCGACTAATCATCTGGATAATGATATGGTTGTGTGGCTTGAGCGGTATATCAAGGCATTTAAGGGTGAACTTCTTATGGTAACGCACGACAGGTATTTCCTTGACAATGTAACTAACAAGATAGTTGAGATAGACCACGCAGATCTTTACAGTTATGACTCTAATTATTCAGGATTCCTTGAATTAAAGACTGAAAGAGAACAGATGGAAAGAGCTACAGAGGCTAAAAGACAGAACACATTAAGAAGAGAACTTGAGTGGATAAGGAGAGGCTGTCAGGCACGTTCAACCAAGCAGCAGGCAAGAATAGATCGTTTTGAAGATATGAAAGAAGCTTCAAGACAGGCAAGAGCTAAGTTTGACAAAAGCCTTATGGATATGAGCTCTGTAAGCAGACGTCTTGGAAGAAAGACAATAGAACTTAACAATATAACTAAAGCTTATAATGGACATACATACATTAATGATTTTACATACATTTTCTTAAGGGATGACCGAATAGGTATAATTGGAAGCAATGGCTGTGGCAAGTCTACACTTATGAAGATAATAACAGGACAGATACAGCCTGACAGTGGAAGTGTTGAGATAGGCGATACAGTTCATATAGGCTATTTTATGCAGGAGAATGAGCCTCTTGATGAGAATCAGACAGTGCTTGAGTTCGTAAGAAGCATAGGCGAGTATGTGCAGACGGTTGATGGAAAAGCAACAGCAAGCCAGATGTGTGAGAAGTTCCTGTTCCCGCCTAAGCAGCAGTGGACACCAATAAGAAAGCTGTCTGGAGGAGAAAAGAGAAGACTGTATCTTTTAAGTGTGCTTATGAGCGCACCTAATGTACTCATACTTGATGAGCCAACCAATGACCTGGATATTGAAACGCTTGAAGTATTAGAGGATTATCTTGATGGGTTTGCAGGGATTGTAATTACTGTTTCTCACGATAGATATTTTCTTGACAGGACGGTTGATAGAATATTTGCATTTGAGGCTGGAGGTCACCTTACACAGTATGAAGGAGGTTATTCAGACTATAAAGAAAAATGTGTTTCTTCTATATATAATGCGTCAGAAAATGGAGTTTCAAAAAGTAATTTATCATTAGGCAGTAATAGTATAGTGGCAGGTGTAGATGTAACAGCAGGAGGCACGGCAGCAGGAAGAGTATCAGGTGGCGATACGGATAGTGTGCAGAAGGCTGTATCTGGCAGTAAGACACTTACAAGCAAGGAATATAATAAGTCAAGAAGCGAACGTCTTAAGTTTACTTATAAGGAACAGAAAGAGTACGAAACTATTGATGATGATATAGCGGCATTGGAAAATGATATAGAAAGAATAGATGCAGAGATGTCTAAGTGTGCAACTGATTACGGAAAGCTTAATGACTTATCAAAGGAGAAGGCTGAAAAAGAAAAACAGCTTGACGAAAAGATGGACAGATGGGTATATCTTAATGACCTTGCGGAAAGAATTGCAAACCAGTAAAAGGTGTGTGTAAATAAAGCAGAAATGTTTATAAATATTCATTAAATAAAGCATATTGTGGATAAATAACAACTAGAATGGATAATAATTAAACCAGAGAAATATTATATGATTGTACTTAAAAAAATACAATAAAATAATATTTTTCTGGTTGATTTTATAGTAGGGGTAGTGTATATTAATACTTGCTGTGACATTGATAGCGTAGAAGCGTGAGGTTGCTATCCGTAAGGGTAGGTTTTCCGTGGAGCGAATGTCAAGGCCGGCAAGTCCGGCGAAGAATCTGGCGACAAGTCACTGTACCTAATATCATCTGCAAGATGCAGAAATGACACGTTGGTTAATCGGGATATACCAATAGCGGTTTCTCGATACGCGTGGGAGTGTGTACAGTCACCGCTTGTCGTGCTTAAACAATAAAGTGCGAAGGAGGCGACTTTTTTTATGGCAAATCAGGTAATAAGAATTACACTGAAAGCTTATGATCATCAGTTAATCGATCAGTCAGCTAAGAAAATCATCGAAACTGCTAAGAAGACAGGAGCAAATGTGAGTGGTCCAGTACCTCTTCCAACAAAGAAGGAAGTAGTTACAATACTTAGAGCTGTTCACAAGTATAAGGATTCAAGAGAACAGTTTGAACAGAGAACTCATAAGAGACTCATCGATGTATTATCACCATCTCAGAAGACTGTAGATGCATTATCTAAATTAGAAATGCCAGCTGGTGTATTCATCAACCTTAAGGTAATGAACTAATCATTACACAATTTTTCATTATTATTTAAGAGCAATAATCCTAAGGGTTTAATATAGAAGTAACGATACACGAAAGTGTAGCACAGTGGTGCAGGTTCCACTTATATTAGCTGTTCTAGGATGACAGGATGCGCTGTGCAAGCGTTATATATCGGGCGTTGAAACCGAAAGAAAACCGCAGGTTTTTCTTTCAGATGAATATGCTCGAGCGAGCATATTCATCTTGTCCGCTGTAGATTAAACAGGAGGAATATCAATGAAGAAGGCAATTTTAGCTACAAAAGTCGGAATGACTCAAATCTTCAATGAAGACGGTGTTTTAACACCTGTAACTGTTCTTCAGGCTGGTCCTTGTGTTGTAACACAAGTTAAGACAGTAGAGAACGACGGTTACGATGCAGTTCAGGTTGGTTTTGCTGACATTAGAGAAAAGTTAGTAAACAAGCCTGTTAAAGGACATTTTGATAAGGCAGAGGTTCCTTACAAGAGATTCTTAAGAGAATTCAAGTTTGAAAATGCTTCAGAATACTCAGTAAAGGATGAAATCAAAGCTGATATCTTCGCAGCAGGCGATAAGGTAGATGCAACTGCTATTTCAAAGGGTAAAGGTTTCCAGGGCGCAATCAAGAGATTAGGCCAGTCAAGAGGACCTATGGCTCATGGTTCTAAGTTCCACAGACATCAGGGTTCAAACGGATCAGCAACAACACCTGGTAGAGTATTCAAGGGAAAAGGAATGCCTGGACATATGGGTTCTAAGAGAATCACAATCCAGAATCTTGAAGTAGTAAGAGTTGATGTTGAAAACAACGTAATCTTAGTTAAGGGTGCTGTACCTGGACCTAAGAAATCATTAGTAACACTGAAAGAAACAGTAAAGGCTAGCAAGTAGTTTTTACTAAGGAAGGAGGACCACACAGATGGCAAACGTATCTGTTTACAATATTGAAGGCAAGGAAGTTGGCTCAATCGAATTAAACGATGCAGTATTTGGTGTTGAAGTTAATGAACATCTTGTACACATGGCAGTAGTTAACCAGCTTGCAAATAATCGTCAGGGAACACAGAGCGCTAAGACACGTTCAGAAGTTTCTGGTGGCGGAAGAAAACCTTGGAGACAGAAGGGAACTGGTCATGCAAGACAGGGTTCTACAAGAGCTCCACAGTGGACAGGCGGCGGTATCGTATTTGCACCAAAGCCAAGAGATTATTCATTCAAGATGAATAAGAAGGAAAAGAGAATCGCTCTTCTCTCTGCATTATCTTCAAAGGTTGCAGAAAGCAAGATCGTTGTACTTGATGAGTTCAAGTTAGATGAAATCAAGACAAAGAAGTTCGTAGAAGTTATGAACAACTTAAAGGTTGAAAACGCATTAGTAGTTCTTGAAGGAGAGAACAAGAACGTAGTTCTTTCAGGAAGAAACATTCCTTCAGTTAAGGTTACAGCTACTAACGAAATCAACACATATGACGTACTTAAGTACACAACATTAGTTGTTACTAAGGCCGCTGTAGAGAAATTAGAGGAGGTGTATGCATAATGGCAAACGTACAGTATTATGATGTAATCCTCAAACCAGTTATAACAGAAAAGTCTATGGCTGATATGGCAGACAAGAAGTATACATTCTTAGTTCATACAGATGCTAACAAGACTATGATTAAAGAAGCTGTTGAAAAGATGTTCGAAGGAACAAAGGTTGCCAGCGTTAACACAATGAACAGCGTTGGCAAGAAGAAGAGAAGAGGAAGAACAGTTGGTACAACTGCTAAGACTAAGAAGGCAATTGTTCAGTTAACAGCTGATAGCAAAGATATCGAAATCTTTGAAGGACTTTAAGATTTAGCAACATTTAATAGTGTAGAAAACAATATTACACAAGCTCGAAAGGAGAGAATATAATGGGAATTAGAACTTATAACCCATATACACCTTCCAGAAGAAACATGACTGGATCAGATTTCTCAGAAATCACAAAGACAACTCCTGAGAAATCATTACTCGCTAAGAAGAGTAAGACTGCTGGCCGTAACAACCAGGGTAAGATCACTGTTAGACATCATGGTGGTGGAAACAGACAGAAATATAGATTAATAGATTTCAAGAGAAATAAAGAAGGCGTTCCTGCAAAGGTTATCGGTATCGAGTACGATCCTAACAGAACAGCTAATATCGCACTTATCTGCTACGCAGATGGTGAGAAATCATATATCCTTGCTCCACAGGGATTAACAGATGGCATGACAGTACAGAATGGTGCTGGTGCTGAAGTAAGAGTTGGTAACTGCTTACCACTTACAGAGATTCCTGTAGGTACACAGGTACACAACATTGAGTTATATCCAGGTAAGGGTGGACAGCTTGTTCGTTCTGCTGGTAACTCAGCTCAGTTAATGGCTAAGGAAGGCAAGTATGCAACATTAAGACTTCCTTCTGGCGAAATGAGAATGGTACCAATTATCTGCCGCGCAACAATCGGTGTTGTAGGTAATGGAGATCACAACCTTATTAATCTTGGTAAGGCTGGACGTAAGAGACATATGGGTATCAGACCTACAGTTCGTGGTTCTGTTATGAACCCTAACGACCATCCACACGGTGGTGGTGAAGGTAGAGCACCAGTTGGTCGTCCAAGCCCAATGACACCTTGGGGTAAGCCTGCTATGGGTCTTAAGACTCGTAAGAAGAAAAAAGCTTCTAACAAGCTTATCGTAAGAAGAAGAGATGGAAAGGCTATTAAGTAATTAATAGTACATTTTAATTAACATTTAACTAAGATTTGATAGATTATAAGGAGGTTTCAACCTATGGCTCGTTCACTTAAAAAAGGACCATTCGCGGACGAAAGCTTACTTAAGAAGGTAGATGCATTAAACGCATCAAACGACAAGCAGGTTATTAAGACATGGTCACGTCGTTCAACAATTTTCCCTTCATTCGTAGGCCATACAATTGCAGTTCATGACGGAAGAAAGCATGTTCCTGTATATGTTACAGAGGATATGGTTGGTCATAAGCTCGGTGAGTTCGTTGCTACAAGAACTTACAGAGGACACGGCAAAGACGAAAAGAAGAGTAGATAATTTGTATTATTTGAAAGGAGGTTTAATCGATGGCTAAAGGACATAGATCCCAGATTAAACGTGAAAGAAACGCTGTTAAGGACACAAGACCAAGCGCAAAGTTATCTTACGCAAGAGTATCTGTTCAGAAGGCTTGTTTCGTATTAGATGCTATTAGAGGCAAGAGCCTTGAAGAAGCACTTGGTATCGTTATGTACAACCCAAGATATGCTTCATCACTTATAGAGAAGTTATTAAAGTCAGCTGCTGCTAATGCAGAGAACAATAACGGTATGGACCCAAGCAAGTTATATGTAGAAGAATGCTACGCTAACAAGGGACCAACAATGAAGAGAGTCCATCCAAGAGCACAGGGTAGAGCTTATAGAATCGAAAAGAGAATGAGCCATATCACTGTAATATTAAATGAAAGATAATTGCATTTCCTAAAGAATAGAAAGGAGATTTTATGGGACAGAAAGTTAATCCTCATGGTTTAAGAGTCGGCGTTATCAAAGACTGGGACTCTAAGTGGTATGCAGAAGAAACTTTTGCAGATAACCTTGTAGAAGATTATAACATTAGAAAATTCCTTAAGAATAAGTTATATGCTGCAGGAATTTCAAAGATTGAAACAGAAAGAGCTTCAGATAGATTAAAGATTATCATTCACACAGCTAAGCCAGGTGTTGTTATTGGTAAGGGTGGTGCTGAAATAGAAGCACTCAAGAAGCAGGTTGAAAAGCTTACAAGTGCTAAGAGACTTAGCATTGATATTAAAGAAGTTAAGAGACCAGATAAGGATGCTCAGTTAGTAGCTGAGAACATCGCACAGCAGTTAGAGAATCGTATCTCTTTCAGAAGAGCTATGAAGTCTTGCATGGGAAGAACAATGAAGCAGGGTGCTAAGGGTATTAAGACATCTTGTTCAGGTCGTCTCGGCGGTGCTGATATGGCTCGTACAGAGTTCTATAGCGAAGGTACAATTCCTCTTCAGACACTTCGTGCAGATATCGATTACGGATTTGCAGAAGCTAACACAACTTATGGTAAAGTTGGTGTTAAGGTATGGATCTATGAAGGTGAGGTACTTCCAACAAAGACTAACAAGGAAGGGAGCGATAAGTAATGTTACTACCTAAGAGAGTTAAACATCGTAGACAGTTCCGTGGTTCTATGGCAGGTAAGGCAACAAGAGGTAACAGAATCACTAATGGTGAATATGGTATCGTTGCAACAGAACCATGCTGGATCAAGTCAAACCAGATAGAAGCAGCCCGTGTAGCTATGACAAGATACATTAAGCGTGGCGGTAAAGTATTTATAAAGATTTTCCCAGATAAGCCGGTAACAGGTAAGCCTATCGGTGTTCGTATGGGTAAAGGTAAAGGTAACTTAGAGTGCTGGGTAGCAGTAGTTAAACCTGGACGTGTTATGTTCGAGATTTCAGGTGTACCTGAAGAAACAGCAAGAGAAGCATTACGTCTTGCAACTCATAAACTTCCTTGCAAGTGCAAGATCGTTTCACGTGCAGACTTAGAAGGCGGTGATAACAGTGAAAATTAATAAGTATGTAGAAGATTTAAAGGCAAAATCAGCTGCAGAATTGAATGAAGAATTAGTAGCTGCTAAGAAGGAACTTTTCAATTTAAGATTCCAGAACGCAACAAATCAGTTAGATAACACTAGCAGAATTAAAGAAGTTAGAAAGAACATTGCTAGAATTCAGACTGTAATTGCTCAGAAGAATGCTTAAATTACATTTATAAATGTGTAAGTATTTCCTAAGAAAGGAGAATAACTGTGGAAGAGAGAAATTTAAGAAAAACTCGTACAGGTAAAGTTATCAGCAATAAGATGGATAAGACAATTGTTGTTGCTGTAGAAGATAACGTTAAGCATCCACTTTACAACAAGATTGTAAAGAGAACATACAAGTTAAAGGCTCACGATGAGAACAACGAATGTTTAATCGGTGACGTTGTTAAGGTAATGGAAACTAGACCTTTATCTAAGGATAAGAGATGGAGATTAGTTGAAATTATCAGCAGAGCTAAATAATTTTAACAATTTAGAATTAGAATTGATATTACTGAAAGGGGTAGTATTATGGTACAACAGGAAACCAGACTTAAGGTTGCCGATAACACAGGTGCTAAAGAAATTCTTTGCATCAGAGTTATGGGTGGATCTACAAGAAGATATGCAAATATCGGTGATGTGATTGTCGCTACTGTTAAAGAAGCAACACCAGGCGGCGTTGTTAAAAAGGGCGATGTTGTTAAGGCCGTTGTTGTTCGTTCTGTAAAGGGCGCACGTCGTAAAGATGGCTCATACATTAAATTTGATGAAAATGCTGCTGTAATCATCAAGGATGATCAGACTCCTAAGGGAACTCGTATCTTTGGACCAGTAGCTAGAGAGTTAAGAGAAAAGAAGTTTATGAAGATCGTTTCTCTTGCTCCAGAAGTATTATAGGAGGTACCACAATGTCAGCTGTAAGAATTAAAAAAGGTGATACTGTTAAGGTAATCGCAGGTAAAGACAAGGGCAAGACAGGCAAGGTTATGTCTGTAAATGCTAAGAACCATACAGCATTAGTTGAGGGCGTTAACATGGTAACAAAGCATGCTAAGCCAAGTGCAGCTAATCAGCAGGGTGGAATTCTCCACCAGGAAGCACCAATCGATATCTCTAATATCGCTTATGTAGTTAAGGGTGATAAGACATCTAAGATTGGTTATGACTTCAAGGATGGTAAGAAAGTTCGTGTTGCTAAGGCAACTGGCGAAGTTATCGATTAATAAAGGAAGGAGGCAATAATTTTGAGTAGACTTAGAGATTTATACGAAAACGAAATCACTAAAAAAATGACAGATAAGTTCGGTTACAAGAACCCAATGATGGTTCCAAAGATCGACAAGATCGTAATAAATATGGGTGTTGGTGAAGCTAAAGAAAATTCAAAGCTTCTCGATGCAGCAGTTAAAGAACTCGAGACTATTTCAGGTCAGAAGGTAGTTCTTACAAGAGCTAAGAATTCAATTGCTAACTTCAAGTTAAGAGAAGGTCAGGCAATCGGATGCAAGGTTACACTTCGTGGTGAGAAGATGTACGAATTCCTTGACAGACTTGTTAATCTTGCATTACCAAGAGTTCGTGACTTCAGAGGCGTAAGCGCTGAATCATTTGATGGAAGAGGTAACTATGCTTTAGGTATCAAAGAGCAGATTATCTTCCCAGAAATCGAATACGATAAGATTGACAAAGTAAGAGGTATGGATGTTATTATTGCAACAACAGCTCATACAGATGAAGAGGCACGTGAATTACTTAGAATGTTCAACATGCCTTTCAAGAATTAATTATAGGAGGTAAATTTTAATGGCTAAGACTTCAATGAAGGTTAAGCAGCAGAGAGCACCTAAGTTCTCTACAAGAGCTTATACACGTTGTACAATATGTGGTCGTCCACATTCTGTTTTAAGAAAGTACGGAATCTGCAGAATTTGCTTCCGTGAATTAGCTTACAAGGGTCAGATCCCAGGAGTTAAGAAGGCATCTTGGTAAGATGAATTGATAATTACAATATGTAATTAATCAACAGTGGTTTGCCACTATTACCTTGATATATATGCATTAACATAGTTATACGGCGTACTGCCGTATGCTATATATGCATGAACAATTGACGTAGTCCCGGTAAGGGAAACCAGTGAATTATTTAAGGAGGAACATTTAAAATGACAGATCCAATTGCAGATATGCTTACAAGAATTCGTAATGCAAACACAGCAAAGCACGACACAGTTGATATCCCATCTTCAAAGATGAAGCTTTCTATAGCTAAGATTCTTTTAGATGAAGGTTATATCAAGTCTTATGAGCTTGTTGAGAATGGTAATTTCAACGACATCCGTGTTACATTAAAGTACGGTGCTGATAAGAATGAAAAGATTATCTCAGGTCTCCAGAGAATTTCTAAGCCAGGTCTTAGAGTTTATGCTAGCAAGGATGAACTTCCAAGAGTTCTCGGTGGTCTTGGTGTTGCAATTATCTCAACAAACAAAGGTGTTGTAACAGATAAGGAAGCTAGAAAGCTGGGCGTTGGTGGAGAAGTTCTCTGCTTCGTTTGGTAATTTATAATAGATACTCACTCACAAAGAAAACACGTTCCTATTTTTAAAGTGTTTTCTTAATCAAAATTAGGAGGTGCACGGCATGTCACGTATAGGAAGAATGCCTATCGCTGTCCCAGCAGGTGTTACTGTTGAGATTGCAGAAAATAACAAAGTGACTGTAAAGGGTCCTAAGGGTACACTTGAAAGAGTTTTACCTGCAGAGATGGACATTAAGATGGAAGGTTCAGAAATCGTTGTTTCTAGACCTAACGACTTAAAGAAGATGAAGTCATTACACGGATTAACAAGAACATTAATTCATAATATGGTAATCGGTGTTACAGAAGGATATGAGAAGAAGCTTGAAATCAACGGTGTTGGTTACAGAGCTCAGAAGCAGGGTAAGAAGCTTGTATTAGCTTTAGGTTACTCTCATCCAGTTGAAATGGAAGATCCAGAAGGAATCGAAACAACTGTTGATGGTACTAACGTTATCATCGTAAAAGGTATTAGTAAAGAAAAAGTTGGCCAGTACGCAGCTGAAATCAGAGCTAAGAGAGCTCCAGAGCCATATAAGGGCAAGGGTATCAAGTACTCTGATGAAGTTATTAGACGTAAGGTTGGTAAGACTGGTAAGAAATAATTAAAGGAGTGAATACAAAATGGTTAGTAAGAAGTCAAGAACAGTAGTTCGTGAAAATAAACATAGAAAATTACGTAATCGTTTCAGCGGTACAGCAGAAAGACCACGTTTAGCTGTATTTAGAAGCAATAATCATATGTACGCTCAGATTATTGACGACACAGTTGGTAAGACACTTGTTTCTGCTTCAACACTTGATAAGGACGTAAAGGCAGAACTTGAAAAGACTAATAACGTTGAAGCTGCTACAGTAGTTGGTACAGTAGTTGCTAAGAAGGCATTAGAAAAAGGTATTACAACTGTCGTTTATGATAGAGGCGGATTTGTATATGAAGGTAAAGTAAAGGCATTAGCAGAGGCAGCAAGAGAAGCTGGCCTTGAATTCTAAGCGGAAGGGAGAAACAAACAGTATGAAACGTACAATAATTGATGCTAGCAATTTAGAATTAAGAGATAATGTAGTATCAATCAAGCGTGTAACAAAGGTTGTAAAGGGCGGACGTAACATGCGTTTTGCAGCTTTAGTTGTTGTTGGTGACGGCAACGGACATGTTGGCGCTGGTGTTGGTAAGGCAGCTGAAGTTCCTGAAGCTATCCGTAAGGGAAAAGAAGATGCCATTAAGCATTTAGTAGAAGTTCCTATGGACGAGAATTCATCAGTTCCACATGACTTCATCGGAAAGTTCGGAGGAGCAACAGTTCTTCTTAAGAAGGCTCCAGAAGGTACTGGTATCATCGCAGGTGGTCCAGCTCGTTCAGTACTTGAACTTGCAGGTATTAAGAATATCCGTACAAAGTCACTTGGTTCTAATAACAAGCAGAATGCTGTATTAGCAACAATAGAAGGTCTTAAGTCTATGAAGACTCCAGAAGAAGTTGCAAGACTTCGTGGAAAGTCTGTTAGCGAGATCCTTGGCTAATTAACAAATAAACATTGATATAGTCGTTATTGACAGATGGAGGTTAAAATGGCTGATAAGAAGTTAAGAATAACTTTAGTTAAGTCTCCAATCAGTGCTGTTCCAAAGCATAGAAGAACTGTTGAAGCTATGGGTCTTACAAAGATGCATAAGACAGTAGAACTTCCAGACAATGCTGCAACAAGAGGACAGATTCAGCAGATTGGTTATATGTTAAAGGTAGAAGAAATTTAATTAATAAATCGGATAAGGAGGTGCAAAGATGGATTTATCTAATTTAAGCCCAGCAGAGGGCTCAGTAATGAGTGATAATTTCAGAAGAGGTCGTGGACATGGCTCAGGTAACGGCAAGACTGCTGGTAAGGGTCATAAGGGACAGAAAGCTCGTTCAGGAGCACCAAGACCAGGTTTCGAAGGTGGCCAGATGCCATTATATAGAAGAATTCCTAAGAGAGGTTTCACTAACAGAAACCGTAAGGAATTTGTTGCTATTAACATCAGCACATTAGAAAGATTTGATAATGGTGCAGAAGTTACAGTTGATACATTAATTGAATCAGGTATCGTTAAGAATCCTAAGGATGGTATCAAGATTCTTGCTAACGGTGAACTCACAAAGAAACTCAACGTTAAGGCTAACGCTTTCAGTGCTTCTGCAAAGGAAAAGATCGAAGCTCTTGGTGGTTCTTGCGAGGTGATCTAATATGTTAAAGACACTTGTAGGCGCTTTTAAGAACAAAGACATAAGAAAAAAGGTTTTATATACTCTTATGATTCTTGTTGTTGTTAGAGTAGGAAGTTTGCTTCCTATTCCGGGAGTAGATACAGAGTATTTCAGTAGCTTACTTAGTGGAATTAATACTGGTGATTTGAGCTATCTTAGCGCATTTACAGGAGGTTCATTCGAAAGAATGTCCCTCTTTGCGTTAAGCATAACGCCATATATTACTTCATCTATTATTATGCAGCTTCTTGCTATTGCAATTCCTAAGTTAGAGGAAATGCAAAAAGAAGGTGAAGATGGTAGAAAGAAGATTGCAGCAATTACAAGATATGTAACAATTGCCCTCGCTCTTATAGAGAGTATAGCTATGGCTGTAGGTTTTGGTAGATCTGGACTTATCAAGGGATATCAGGGCTTTAGTACATTGCATTATATTGTAAGCATAATCGTAGTTGTTGCAGCACTTACAGCAGGTTCTGCAATGCTTATGTGGCTTGGTGAAAGAATTACTGAAAATGGTGTTGGTAATGGTATCTCAATTGTACTTTTAATTAACATTATTTCTGGTATGCCAAGTGATTTTGCTACATTGTATAGCACATTTGTTGCACCTAGAACTATTGCAAAGGGTGTATTAGCAGCTGCAATTATTATTGCAATTCTTGTTGCAATGGTAGTTTTGGTATGCTTCTTACAGGATGGAGAGAGAAGAATTCCTGTTCAGTATTCACAAAAGGTTAGTGGCAGAAAGACATTTGGCGGACAGTCAACTAATATACCTTTAAAGGTTAATACTGCTGGTGTAATGCCTGTTATTTTCGCATCATCACTTATGCAGTTCCCTGTAATTATTGCACAGTTATTTGGAAAGTCATACGAATGGACCAGATATTTAAGCTCTTCATACTGGTGCAGAATATCAGCACCTAAGTATTCTATCGGGTTAATATTGTATATTGTATTGCTTATAATATTTGCATACTTCTATACATCAATTACATTTAATCCAATTGAAGTAGCTGATAACTTAAAGAAAGCTGGTGGAGTTATTCCTGGTATAACACCTGGTAAGTCTACTAGTGATTATCTTAATAATATATTAAACTACATCGTATTCGTAGGTGCAGTTGGATTACTCATCATCGCATTAATACCTATTATGTGTACAGGGTTCTTTAATGCAAGCGTTTCATTTGGTGGAACATCAGTAATCATCATCGTTGGTGTTGTACTTGAAACATTAAAGCAGATTGAATCGCAGATGGTTAATCGTTATTATAAAGGATTCTTAAGCGAATAGCTTATAAGTATTAGATGACTTGCCTGACAGTAATGTTGGGCGAGTCCTTTGTATATAAAAAAGAAATGAGGTAAACATATGAAGATTATTATGTTAGGAGCTCCTGGAGCTGGTAAGGGAACACAGGCAAAGAAAATAGCTGAAAAATACTCAATTCCTCATATTTCAACAGGAGATATTTTCAGAGCAAATATCAAGAATAATACAGAACTTGGCAAGAAAGCTAAGACATATATGGACAAGGGTGAGCTTGTACCAGACGAATTAGTTGTAGACCTTATAATGGATAGATTTAAGGAAGCTGACTGTGCTAATGGATACGTATTAGATGGTTTCCCAAGAACAATACCTCAGGCAGAAGCACTTGATAAGGCACTTGCTGCTAATAATGAAACAGTAGACTACGCTATTAACGTAGAAGTTCCAGACGAAAATATTATCAACAGAATGTCAGGAAGAAGAGCTTGCGTTGGTTGTGGTGCAACATACCATATCGAGTTCAATCCTACTAAGGTTGAAGGCATATGTGATGCTTGTGGTGAAAAGCTTATATTAAGAGATGATGATAAGCCAGAAACAGTTAAGAACAGGTTATCTGTATATCATGAGCAGACACAGCCATTGATTGATTACTATTCAAAGAAGGGTGTATTAGCTGAGGTTGATGGTACACAGTCAATGGAAAATGTATTTAATGCAATTGTTGATGTTTTAGGAAAGTAGGCTGAATATGTCTGTAACAGTTAAATCACAACGCGAAATCGAATTAATGAGAGAAGCTGGCAAGATACTTGGAACAGTCCTTAATGAACTTGAAAAGGAATGTAAACCGGGTGTTACAACTTATCATATTAATAAGATTGGCGAGGAAATGATAAGAAGCTACGGATGTATTCCTTCATTTAAGGGATATCAGGGGTATCCAGCCGCAATATGTGTATCAGTCAATGACGAGATAGTACACGGAATTCCATCAAAGAAGCGTGTATTAAAAGAAGGCGACATAGTAAGCCTTGATGCAGGAGTGATACACAAGGGTTATCATTCTGATGCCGCAAGAACTTACGGTATTGGAAAGATAAGCGATGAAGCGGCTAAATTGATAGAAGTGACAAGACAAAGTTTCTTCGAGGGTATTAAATATGCCAAAGAAGGATGCCACTTATATGAAATCTCCAATGCAATTGCACAATATAATGAGTCGTTTGGATATGGAGTTATCAGAGATCTTGTAGGTCACGGAATAGGAACAGAACTTCACGAAGAACCAGAGATACCTAATTTCAGACAGGACAGAAGAGGTATCAGGCTTTATGAGGGGATGACACTTGCGATTGAACCTATGGTATCAGCAGGCGATTATAAAGTCAGATGGTTAGATGATGACTGGACAGCATCAACATTTGACCATTCATTATCAGCACATTATGAGAATACTGTGCTTGTAACGAAAGCTGGACCAGAAATACTATCATTAGTAGAATAACTGATAATGGAGGGCAGGATTTGAATAATTATATAGGATATTTTGCTACATCATTAGCAGGGCACGATAAGGGATTAACATATGTTATTACAGGTGTTGAAAATGAATATGTATATGTAACTGATGGCAGGCTCAGGCAGGTTGATGAGCCTAAAAAGAAAAAGTTAAAACATATTCAGCTTATCAAAATATGTGACGATACAATAAAAGACAAGATAAGTCGTAATATTAAGCTGACCAATGAAGATATTAAACTTGCAATTAAGAAGTATAATAACAGGTAAAGCAAACAGAGATTTAATAATAAGGAGGCAAATATGTCAAAGGCAGATGTAATAGAAATCGAAGGAAAAGTTGTTGAGAAGTTACCTAATGCATTTTTTAAGGTGGAACTTGAGAATGGACATCAGATACTTGCAACTATCAGTGGAAAGTTAAGAATGAACTTTATCAGAATTCTTCCAGGCGATAAGGTAACGATAGAGCTTTCTCCATATGATCTTACTAAGGGAAGAATTATCTGGAGAGATAAGTAATTATTTCAAAAAACATCTAAAAATATATAATATTTTTGTGCAAATTTTTTTGTTTTAAATTGCAATTTTAGCTTGCATTTAAAAATATGACTATGCTATAATAGTCAACGAACTTGTCTGAAAGGAGGCTTTTGCAGTGAAGGTTAGATCATCAGTTAAACCAATTTGTGAAAAATGCAAAGTCATTAAGAGAAAGGGTAGAATCATGATTATTTGTGAGAACCCTAAGCACAAGCAGAGACAGGGTTAATCCTTATGGAGAGAAGTAGCTGATACTTCTCATGTTTGTGCGTTATGATATCGATATCACTAGTTGATGTCATAACATTGATGTTTGTTCTATCTAATCACTATGATAGACAGACAATGTAGTTTTGCGGCTGCAGCGATGAACCACCCGGCTAAGTTGTAAGGTGGACATTGCTATTTTATATAGTAGTTGTTATGGCAACGCACACATTTCAGACGGCAGGCAACTGACGGGCTGCGTATGTATAATCACTACACGGTAATTTATTAATAACATATATATTTGATTAACGGAGGTTAAAGAACACATGGCTCGTATTTCAGGTGTAGACTTACCAAGAGAAAAACGTATCGAAATCGGACTTACTTATGTTTATGGTATTGGACGAGTTAGAGCAACTAAGATTCTTGCAGAGGCTGGTGTTAATCCAGATACTCGTGTTAAGGATTTAACAGATGAAGAAGTTGCAAAGATCGCTAAAGTTATAGATGCAGATCCAGAGCATTTAGTAGAAGGTGACTTAAGAAGAGAAGTTGCCATGAACATCAAAAGATTAAAGGAAATCGGATGTTATAGAGGAATTCGTCATAGAAAGGGTCTTCCAGTTAGAGGTCAGAAGACTAAGACTAATGCAAGAACTTGCAAGGGACCTAAGAAGACAGTAGCTAATAAGAAGAAATAATAATTGTTAAATTGTTAAACTCACAGGAGGTTATTTATCATGGCTCAGAAAGTTACAAAAAAAGTGACAAAGAAGCGTGTTAAGAAGAATGTTGAAAGAGGACAGGCACATATTCAGTCATCTTTCAATAATACAATCGTTACTTTAACAGATGCAGAAGGTAATGCTTTATCTTGGGCATCAGCAGGTGGACTCGGATTCAGAGGATCTAAGAAGTCTACTCCATATGCAGCACAGATGGCAGCAGAGACAGCAACAAAGGCTGCATTAGTTCACGGATTAAAGTCTGTAGACGTTATGGTTAAGGGACCAGGTTCAGGTAGAGAGGCAGCTATTCGTGCCCTTTCAGCTTGTGGTCTCGAAGTTACAAGTATTAAGGATGTTACACCAGTTCCACATAACGGTTGTCGTCCACCAAAGCGTAGAAGAGTTTAATTTAGGGAGGTAAGATTACAATGGCAGTTAATAGAACACCTGTGCTCAAGAGATGTAGATCTCTTGATTTAGATCCTTTATATTTAGGAATAGATAAGAAGTCTAGAAGAAAGGCTAAGAATGCTGGAAGAAAGATCAGCGAATACGGATTACAGCTTCGCGAAAAGCAGAAGGCTAAGTTCATCTATGGCGTATTAGAGAAGCCTTTCAGAAATTATTATAAGAAGGCTGAGAAGCAGAAGGGTATGACTGGTGAGAACCTTATGATTACTCTTGAACTCAGACTTGATAATGTTATCTTCAGATTAGGTTTTGCTAGAACAAGAAAAGAAGCAAGACAGATCGTAGACCACAAGCATGTACTTGTTAATGGCAAGTGTGTAAACATCCCTTCATACTTAGTTAAGGCTGGAGATGTTATTGAAATCAGAGAAAAGTCAAAGTCTTGTGCTAGATACAAGGAAGTACTTGAAGCTACTAACGGAAGATTAGTTCCAGAGTGGTTAGAGTCTGACAAGGAAGCACTTAAGGGTACTGTTAAGTCATTACCTACAAGAGAAGCTATTGACGTTCCTGTAAACGAGATGCTTATCGTCGAGTTATATTCTAAGTAATCCATTAATTAAATGTTTAGACGTTTCAGTTTGCAGGTTGCTTGTGGACAGATACGTTTATATAAGACAACAGAATGCTATATATGCGTTCTGTTGTCTTATGGATAGAAGGAATAAACTTATTAAAACCCATAAAAGGAGGGGCTATACATGGTTGATGCAGATTTTAATTTCAAGATGCCAAAGATTGAGATGACTGAGCAGTCAGAAGATGGAAAGTATGGTAGATTTGTCGTTGAACCGCTCGAAAGAGGTTATGGACTTACTCTTGGTAATTCTTTAAGAAGAATTATGCTTTCTTCATTAGTTGGTACAGCAGTAAGCAGTATCAAGATTGAGGGCGTTCTTCATGAATTCAGCTCAATTCCTGGTGTTAAGGAAGATGTTACTGAGATAGTGATGAACATCAAGCAGTTATCAATCAAGAACAATGGTAATTCCGTTGAGCCTAAGGAAGCTCATATTGAGTTCGTAGGCGAGGGTGTAGTTAGAGCATCTGATATTCAGGTAGACCCTGATATAGAGATTATTAACCCAGATCTTGTTATTGCACATCTTAATGGTGCAGACAGCAAGTTAATTATGGAACTTACAATCACTAACGGACGTGGTTATGTAAGTTCAGAAAGAAATAAAAAAGAAGACCAGCCAGTTGGCGTTATTGCTGTAGATTCAATCTACACACCAGTAGAGAGAGTTAATATGGCTGTTCAGAATACACGAGTAGGTCAGGATACAGATTTTGACAAGCTTACACTTGATATATTCACTAATGGAACAATAGCTCCAGATGAGGCATTAAGTCTTGCAGCTAAGGTTCTTAGTGAGCATCTTAAGGGCTTCATTAACCTTTCAGAGAATGCTGCTAACGCAGAGATTATGGTTGAACAGCAGGTTGATGAGTCAACTAAGGTTCTTTCAATGAGTATTGAAGACCTTGAATTATCAGTTCGTTCATCTAACTGTCTTAGAAGAGCAGGTATCAACACTGTTGAAGAACTCTGCAATAAGACACCAGATGATATGATTAAGGTTAGAAACCTTGGTAAGAAGTCTTTAGATGAGGTGCTTTTAAAGCTTAAGCAGTTAAATTTACATCTTAGATCTAGTGAAGACTAAAAATTAAAGCGTAATATTAGAGTTTGTAGAAAAAACATCTATACAGTAAGACCATATGCGCGTGTATAGACGTTACAAATGGAGGTTAAATCAATGGCAAAGTATAGAAAGCTTGGTAGAACATCAAGCCAGAGAAAGGCTTTATTAAGAAGCCAGGTAACAGCTTTAATCGAGAATGGTAAGATTGTTACAACAGAAGCAAGAGCTAAGGAAGTTCGTAAGCAGGCTGAAAAGCTTATTACACTTGCAGTTAAGGAAAAGGACAACTACGAAACAGTTACAGTATCTGCTAAGGTTGCAAAGAAGGATGCTGATGGCAAGAGAGTTAAGGAAGTTGTTGATGGCAAGAAGGTTACTGTATATGAAACAGTAGAGAAGGAAATCAAGAAGGATCTCCCTTCAAAGCTTCACGCTAGAAAGCAGATGGATAAGGTTCTTTACAAGGTAACAGAAGTTCCTGCTGATGCTGCTGGAAAGAAGAAGAATACTAAGACTGTTGACCTTACTAATAAGTTATTTGACGAAATCGCACCTAAGTATGCTGACCGTAAGGGTGGCTACACAAGAATCGTTAAGATTGGCTTAAGAAAAGGTGATGCAGCAATGGAAGTTCTTCTTGAATTAGTATAATTACATCATTGCGTATTATTAGCGGATATGGGGTAACTCATATCCGCTTTTTTAAGGTTGAATTACATATTAGAAAGTTTTGTATTTTTTCACGTTATTTCAATGAATTTAGTATATAAAATTGATTTTTATAAAGTTATATAGTAATATGCAATTATTTGAAAGAAAGAATAAAAATGTATCATTACAGGGAAATTAACTGTGAAGATATAATATCAGCAAGTATGTCCGGAAATGTCTGGAATACTGGAACAGGAGACTGTTATGGGAATAGTAGAAGCGAAGAATTTGACATTTGAATATATAAGACGAGATGAAGAGGGTAATGTTGAGGGGATAACTACAGCAGTTGATAATGTAAATATAGATATTAAAGCAGGAGATTTTGTTGCAGTGCTTGGACATAATGGTTCAGGCAAATCAACATTTGCCAAGCATCTTAATGCCCTTGTTATGCCGACAGAGGGAACAGTGTATGTCGATGGAATGGATACTAAAGGCAGCGGCAATACACTTTCAATAAGACAGACAGCAGGAATGGTATTTCAGAATCCGGATAATCAGATAGTTGGTACACTTGTAGATGAAGAGGTAGGATTTGGACCAGAGAATATAGGCGTTCCAACAGAAGAAATATGGGAAAGAGTAGAAAAAAGCCTTAAGGCGGTTGGAATGTATCAGTTTCGTAGTGCTTCTCCTAATAAGCTTTCAGGTGGACAGAAACAGCGTGTCGCAATAGCAGGCATAGTAGCTATGAAACCTAAATGTATCGTGTTAGACGAGCCTACAGCAATGCTTGATCCTCTTGGAAGAAAAGAAGTATTAAATGTTCTTCACGAGCTTAACAGAAAAGAAAATGTTACTATAATACTTATAACGCATTATATGGAAGAAGTAATAGATGCAGATTATGTGTATGTAATGGATGGTGGAAAGCTTGTAATGGACGGAACTCCAAGGCAGATATTCACACAGGTTGAGATGTTAAAGAGTATGAGGCTTGATGTGCCACAAGTGACGGAACTTGCTTATGAATTAAAAAAGGCAGGTCTTCCTATTAAAGATGGCATAATAAGAAATGAAGAATTAGTGGAAGAATTAAAAAGACTGGATAAATAAAAATGATGTTACTGCCAGTGGGCAGAATGTACATTAGAATGGAGAGTGCAATGTCAATAATTGTTGATAAAATCAGTTATGTATACGAAGCAGGAACAGGCTTTGAAAGACGAGCTCTGGACAATGTGTCGTGTGCAATTAATGACGGAGAATTTGTAGGTCTTATAGGACATACGGGTTCTGGTAAGTCCACATTTATCCAGCACCTTAATGGGCTGCTTAAGGCGACAGAGGGACATATATATTTTAATGGACAAGATATATATGATGCTGGATTTAATATGAAAGAATTAAGGAGCAAGGTCGGACTGGTATTCCAGTATCCGGAACACCAGCTTTTTGAAACAGACATATTTAAAGATGTGTGCTTTGGACCTAAGAATTTAGGTTTATCAAGACAGGAATACGAGCTTAGAGCCTTTGAGAGCTTAAGACTTGTCGGGCTTGATGAGAATCTTTATTATCAGTCGCCATTTGATTTGTCAGGCGGACAAAAGAGGAGAGTTGCAATAGCTGGCGTGCTTGCTATGAAGCCGGAGGTTCTTATATTAGACGAACCAACAGCAGGACTTGACCCTAAAGGAAGGGATGACATTTTAGACTGCCTTAAATACTTAAGGGAAGAAACTGGAATTACTGTAATCCTGGTATCTCACAGTATGGAAGATGTAGCCAAATATGTTGACAGAATTATGGTTATGGATGATGGCGTATTAAAATATGATGATACACCACAAAATGTATTCAGACATTACAGACAGTTAGAGCAGATAGGACTTGCAGCACCACAGGTTACTTATATAATGAATGACCTTATAAGGGCTGGAATAAATGTAAATCCAGATGCAATAACAATTGCGGAAGCAAAAGAAAGTATTCTGTCACATTTTAAGCGTAATGCAAAGGCGTAGCGGTAATATTAACAGGCAGGAATGGAGATTGTATGATTAGAGATATAACAATTGGACAATATTATAAAGCTGATTCTGTCATTCACAGATTAGACCCAAGAGTTAAGCTTATGGGTACTCTTATCTTTATAATTTCGTTGTTTATGGGAATGAATATATGGATATATGCTGTTGTCACGGTAGCATTGGCGGTAGTTATTAAAATGTCCAGAATTCCTCTCAAATTTATGGTTAGAGGACTTAAATCAATAGTAATACTGATTATTATAAGTGCGGTGTTTAACCTGTTTCTGACACCGGGAGACGTGCTTATACAGATATGGAAGCTGACAATAACTTATCAGGGTCTTAAAATGGCTATATTTATGGTTGTAAGGCTTATATATCTTATTGTAGGCACATCATTGATGACACTTACTACAACGCCTAATAACTTAACAGACGGTCTTGAGAAGGGGCTTGGATTTCTTAAAGTTATCAAGGTACCGGTTCACGAGATAGCGATGATGATGTCGATAGCATTAAGATTCATACCAATACTTATAGAAGAAACTGATAAGATTATGAAAGCACAGATGGCAAGAGGTGCGGATTTTGAGAATGGAAGTCTTATAAAGAGAGCCAAAGCAATGGTTCCAATACTTGTTCCGTTATTTGTGTCAGCCTTCAGAAGAGCCAATGAGCTTGCAATGGCTATGGAAGCAAGATGTTATCACGGTTCAGAGGGCAGGACAAAGATGAAGCCTTTAAAATATGAAAAGAGAGACAGAATTGCCTATATCAGTATGGTTCTGTACCTTGGAGTTATTATCATTGTCAAGATTATAGCTGCATAGTAAGTCGCTAAAAGGGGCTGTAGCACGAAGCATTATTTATATAGTAGGAAGTCAGGAAATGTTGTATTAACCTGCGTATTATATAGATTATGTCTGAGGCGGCAGTCCCTTTTATGTTAAGAAGTGAGAAATTAGAGAGAAGTGTGCAGAAAGATTAATGACAAGTATGTAAAGAGATTAGAGAGAAGTGTGCAGAAAGATTAATGACAAGTATGTAAAGAGATTAGAGAGAAGTACGCAGAAAGATTAATGACAAGTATGTAAAGAGATTAGAGAGAAGTACGCGGAAGGATTAATGACAAGTAAGTGAAGATATTAATAGGAAGTGTATGTATCTATTAATAATAAGTGTGTAAAAAAATTAAGGAGGAGTGAATGAAAAGAATAAGATTAAGGGTTGCATATGATGGTACGAATTATTCGGGTTGGCAGATACAGCCTAACGCACCGACAATTGAGAAAAAGCTTGATGAAGCTATATACGCGCTTACAGGTGAAAATGTCCATGTAACAGGTGCAAGCAGAACCGATGCAGGAGTTCACGCATTAGGAAATGTCGCTGTATTTGATACTGCTTCAAGCATACCAGCAGACAAGTTCACATATGCACTTAACAGATACCTTCCTGAAGATATAATAATACAGCAGTCAGATGAGGTAGAATCTGATTTTCATCCAAGACACTGTGATACAAGAAAGACATACTGCTACAGTATATTAAATACGGAGTTTGGACTTCCTAAGAAACGTAACTATACATGGAATGTACCAGGGAATATTGATATTTCTAAAATGCAGGAGGCGGCAGAGTATCTTGTAGGAGAACACGATTTTAAGAGCTTCTGTTGTGTGCGTACACAGACAGAAACAACCGTAAGGACAATATATTCGCTTGATGTAGATAGAAAAGGTGATGAAATATTAATAACAGTTACAGGTAATGGATTTTTATATAATATGGTAAGAATAATAGCAGGAACGCTTATACAGGTCGGAAAAGGGAAATTTAATCCAGAGTATGTAAAGGAAATGCTTGATGCAAAGGACAGGACACAGGCAGGCCAGACAGCACCACCGCAGGGGCTTACGCTTATGAGAATAGAGTATCTGTAATTCTTGATATTTGTAATTGTGATAATCTAATACATAGTTTATATTTTTAACTCAGGTTGTTGATAAATATATTGTAGAATAAAATCTTTGTGGATAATTTCCTGAAAATTATATGGTAAAAATACATTTTCTGATTGACACACAAGGCTGTGTGTTATATAATTCTTTAATGTGGCGTAACAAGTGCGCCTTGACATAAGTTAATCAGAATTAGGTGTTTCACCATATGCCCCGGAGAAGCATTTAATATATATTAACATTTATTTAATTAGAACAATTAATTATGCATTTAAGCAATATTTAGGAGGAAAACTAATGAGTACTTATATGGCTAGTGCATCTAACATCGAAAGAAAATGGTATGTTGTAGATGCTGCAGATTATACATTAGGTCGTTTAGCATCACAGGTTGCTGCTGTATTAAGAGGTAAGAACAAGCCTACTTATACACCATTCCTTGACTGTGGTGACAACGTTATTGTAATCAACGCTGAAAAGATTAAGGTTACAGGTAAGAAGTTAGATCAGAAGATTTACTACAATCACTCAGATTATGTAGGTGGTATGAAAGAAACAACTCTTAAGGAGATGATGGAAAAGCATCCAGAAAGAGTTATCGAACTTGCTGTTAAGGGTATGCTTCCAAAGGGACCTTTAGGAAGACAGATGTACACAAAGCTTCACGTATATGCTGGTCCAGATCATGAACAGGCAGCTCAGAAGCCAGAAGTTTTAAAGTTTTAATTAAAGGACATATCATAAGGAGGAATTAACAGTGGCTAAGAAAGCAAACGGAAAGTTCTACGGAACAGGTAGAAGAAAAAGCAGTATTGCTAGAGTAT